>Ga0208373_1000267_pt1 | contig 97669 bp, 112 predicted proteins | sample RifOxyC2_FD_184036 | JGI IMG/M metagenome (GOLD analysis project Ga0208373, IMG submission 184036) | Soil microbial communities from Rifle, Colorado - Rifle Oxygen_injection C2 (SPAdes) | ecosystem: Environmental > Terrestrial > Deep subsurface > Rock core/Sediment | place: Rifle, Colorado... | reverse complement strand
AGAAAGTGTTCGGCTTACGCCTATTTTCTTTTAAGACTATCTGGCATATGCCTTTGTGCTACGACAGAAGCTAATACAAAGTCTTATAAATGGCAAATTATTCACCCTTTCTAGGAGTTGTAGAGTACAATGGCACAAAGAACTGGTGGATTACGAAGAAAAACACGATCTAAACTGAAAAAGAATGTTCGTATGAAAGGTAAGATTAGCATACGAAATTACTTACGAAGTTTCAAACTCAACGATAAAGTAGCCCTTGTTATGGAACCCTCCTTGCATATGGGTATTTATCATCCACGATTTCAAGGGGATGTAGGAGTTGTTATTGGAAAGCAAGGAACGTGCTATAAAATTAGAATTATTGATGGAAAGATGGAGAAACTTTTCATTGTTCATCCAGTTCATTTACGGAAGGTAAAAGCATGAGTGAATTTCAAGTATTAGAAGAAGAACCTTTATCTCTTAGTGATTTAAAGAAATCTTTGAAGAGTTTACAAGGGGAAGCAGCACTTACATTTCGCGCTGAGAAAACAAATACTTATTTAGAAGCGTTTCATTTATATGAAAGCAAAGAAGCTGCAGAGTTGTCTAAAAAGATTACTGCACTTACTATTCCTCGATTAAAAGAGAGACATATTATCAAAGTTCTTGATATTATGCCAAAAGATTTAGATAGCTTACGTTTATTATTAAGTACAGAGACATTAACAATAAAGGATGAAGACTTAAAGAAAATATTAGATGTTATCCCACAATAAAACTCAAAATGAATACAGTATCCAAGGAAGAATTTGTAGTTGTGTTAGACTTTCTCCCAAATGGGTATCCATTTGATTCTCGTACTTCTTTTCGAAAAGGGCCTATTGCACAAGCATTAAGCAAGGTTAATTTTACTCTTCTTGAAATTATTCCCAAACAAGGCATTACTTTGCAAGCTGCAGAGGAAGTGTATATTGGTGAAGGGAAAAGAGACAAAGTTCATCATGTTGTGGGGAGAATTAGTTCAGAAAGACTCACTCAGACTGCGAAAGGAGAATTAGACATTCTTGTTCGAAAACTTGTCCTTGAATGCCCTGAAAAGTTTGTTGCATTTTTTAACAAAGCAGGGCCAATTAGCACTCGTATGCATCAGATTGAATTGCTTCCAGGCATAGGAAAAAAACATATGTGGGAAATTCTTGAGGCACGGGATGAAAAGCCTTTTGAGAGCTTTGAGGATATAAAAACACGTGTTAGTCTTATTCCTGATCCAGTGAAATCTATTGTAAAAAGGATTATTATGGAAATTAATGGAGAGGATAAATATAAGATTTTTGTACGATAATTTCTTTTCTTAGAAAGCTTTTTAAAGAGAGGATTTTTAGTCAAGGTATTCCCATGGAAAAAGTACAGCCTAAACCAGAAGTAAAACAAGAAGTGAAACAAGAAGTACGGCAATTGATTCGTATTTTAAATACTGATATTCCAGGTAATTTACATATTCGTTATGCTCTTACAAAAATAAAAGGTATTGGAGATAATTTTTCCCATGCTATTTGTGCACGATATAATATTGATGAATCCAAAAAAGTTCATCAACTCTCAGAGACTGATGTTCGAGAAATTGAAGCAATATTAAAGTCTCTTGATAAAATGGATCATTGGATGTTGAATAGACAGGAGGATTATGATTCAGGGGCAGATATGCATCTTCTGACTACTGATTTACGATTTCGAAATGATTTTGATATAAAACGATTGCAGAAAATTAAGGCATACAAAGGTATGCGGCATTCGGCCGGCCTCCCAGTTAGGGGGCAACGTACTAAAGCTCACTTTAGAAAAGGAAGAGCTGTGGGCGTTTCTAAGAAGAAGGTAGGAAGTAAATAAGCATGGGAGATCCGAAAAAACAAAGAAAAAAATATAGTGGTCCTCAGCATCCATGGCGTCGAACTAGGATTGAGGAAGAAAAGATTCTTGTTGAAGAATATGGATTACGAAACAAGAAAGACTTATGGAAAACTACTTCTAAATTAGGGCATTTTAAAAAACAAGCAAAATCATTAATCGCACGACAAGGTGCACAAGCTGAACTTGAAAAAAAATTATTCTTAAACAAACTTCAAAGATTAGGCCTCATTGGAATGGATGCAGGTGTTGATGAAGTTTTGAGTTTGTCCGCAAAAGATCTTTTTGAAAGACGATTACAAACATTGCTCTATAGAAAAGGCTTTGCTCATTCCACATTACAAGCACGGCAATTTATTGTGCATGGACATGTATTTATTGGTGCACAAAAAATGAATGTTCCCTCTTATCTTGTTCCTGCAGGTCAAGAACAACTTATTGTTTTTGATCCTAAGTCTGCTCTTGCAGATCCGGAACATCCTGAAAGAAAGGTTGTAGAAAAAGCACCAAAAAAGGATGAGAAATCTTCACGAAAGAAAGTTGATGAAGAAGAAGTTGTTGCAGAAATTATTAATGAAGAGGTAACAAAATGAATCCAAATCTTAGTCCAAGACCAAGTATGCAACAAGAAAGATTGAAATGGGGAGTTGCACATATTTATTCTTCGTATAACAATACTATTATTCATATTACAGACATTTCCGGAGCAGAAACTTTGTCTAAAGCTTCCGGGGGAATGGTTGTGAAAGCACACCGAATGGAGTCATCTCCTACCGCAGCAATGGCAGCAGCAAAAATTGCAGCTGAAGGAGCAAAAGATAAAGGAGTTAATGCACTTCATATTCGCGTTCGCGCACCTGGTGGACATAATGGACCAAGTAATACAGGGCCTGGAAGTCAAGCTGCTATTAGGGCATTGTCTCGTATGGGATTACGAATAGGAAACATTGAAGATGTTACTACGGTTCCTCATGATAAATGTAGAAAGAAAGGTGGAAAGCGAGGAAGAAGAGTTTAAGATGGAAATTAAATTATTGTCTAAGGATAAAGCAAAAGTTCGTGTTCATGTAAAGGGTACTACAGCTGCTGAGATGAATACTTATCGAAGAACAATTCTTGATAAACTTCCTGCTATGGCAATTGATACTGTTGAATTTTTAGAAAATTCTTCTGCACTCTATGATGAAATGCTTGCTCATCGATTAGGTCTTGTTGTTTTGAAAACAGATGTAGAATCTTATTTTATTCGAGAGAATTGTAAATGCAAAGGTGTTGGTTGTGCACGATGTACTTTAGATCTTACTTTAGATGTAGAAGGGCCATGCATGGTTTATGCTGAGCAATTAAAATCTAAAGATCCAGCAGTTATTCCTGTGCATGGAAAAACACTCCTTGTCAAACTTTTAGCAAATCAAAAAGTGAAACTTATTGCTCACGCAATTTTATCTTCTGGGAATGAACATATTAAATTTTCTCCTGGAATTATGTATTATCAAGGTTATCCAAATATTAAAATTGCAGATGTGAAAAGCCCAGATGCAATTGCAGGAATTTGCCCTACAGGTGTTTTTAGTTCTGATCACAAGAAACTTGTTATTAAGAATAAAGAAGCATGTACTTTATGTATGGCTTGTGTTGATGCTTCCAAGGGAGAAGTAGAAGTAAAAGGAAGCGAAACAGAATTCATTGTTACTATAGAACCCTGGGGTCAATTAACAGCTACTGGGATGGTAGAAGGTCTTGTTGATGCACTTCATGAACAAATTGATGCACTCAGTGAGGAGATTAAGAAACTGAAATAATCCTATGCGGGAGTGGCAGAGCCTGGTCAAATGCGCTAATTCATTTGTTTGTGCAAATGGAGCGTTTGCTTGAGGGGCTAGTCTCTTAGTGAGTGCGAGGGTTCAAATCCCTTCTCCCGCAGTACAAAGAAAAAAATGAAAACAAATTTACATACACGGACATTGATTAGCGAGCTTCAAAAAGCTGGAAAAACAACTCCTTTGTGGAAGAGAGTTGCAGAAGAGCTAGAAAGCTCTACGCGAAGAATGGTTGCAGTTAATCTTTCAAAAATTGACAAAGTTGTCAAAGCTGGAGAAATTGCTCTTGTTCCAGGGAAAGTTCTTTCTACTGGTTCTTTAAGCAAAAAAATTTCTATTGCAGCATTTTCCTATTCTGAAGCTGCACGAGAGAAAATTGCAAAAAATGGAGAAACATTATCTTTATCTGAATTATTGAAAAAAAATCCTCAAGGAAAAAAGGTTAGGTTAGTAAAATGACAGAACAACATATTGTTATCAATGCAGATGGACTTATTTTAGGAAGACTTTGCAGTTATGTTGCTAAGAAGGCACTTTTAGGGTATACTGTTGATGTTGTGAATATTGAGAAAGCAATTATTACAGGAAATAAAGATGTAGTCCTTGCAAAATATAAGCGATTTAGCAGAATGGGCGGGCCTTCTTTTGGTCCTTTTATTGGAAAGAGTTCTCGAGATCTTTTTAAAAGAAGTTTGAAAAGAATGCTTCCTCATAAAAAGGCTCGGGGTATAGAAGCTCTCACTCGTGTAAAGGCTTATAAAGGATTGCCATTACGCTATAAAGATCAAAAATTAGAAACTCTTGAGGACGCGCATGTCTCTAAAGTTCCTAATACAAAATATCTTAAATTGGAAAGAGTCACTCAATTTTTAGGTGGAAAATGAAAGTAGTTCAGGTATCTGGAAAGAGAAAGCGAGCAGTTGCTCGTGCACGATTGAAAGAAGGGAAAGGTATTATTCGATTTAATGCACTTCAATTAGATGGTGTTAGTCCTGAACTTGCAAGGCTTATGATTATGGAACCACTTATTCTTGCAGGAGATCTTGCAAAGAGTGTTGATATTGATGTTCGTGTTCAAGGTGGTGGATGGCATTCTCAAGCAGAAGCTGCTCGACTTGTCATTGCAAGAGGCTTAGTGCAATTCAGTGGGTCTAAGGCTTTGAAACAGAAATTTATAGAATATGACAGGCATCTTCTCGTTGCAGATACTAGAAGAGCAGAACATTCAAAACCGAATGACTCTAAGCCTCGTGCTAAACGTCAGAAATCGTATCGTTAAAGGAGAACAAAAAAATGATTATACCTATTCGATGTCACTCTTGTGGGAAGCCAATAGCGCAACTCTGGGAAGAATACAAGAGAAGAACAGCACAAGGAGAAAGTGCGAAAAAAGTCATGGATGACTTAGGTTTAGAGAGATATTGCTGCAGAGCACAATTTATGGGACATGTTGATCTCATTGATGAAGTTGCAAAATTTAAGAAGGGATAATTTCTTAGTGAACTGGAAATTTAATGAGACCAGTAGTTTTTACCGTTGTACATCCTGAAAGCTATTTTTTTAGTTGGGAGAGCAAAGATGATTCTTGGTATGAACAAGAGTATGGAGATGTTTTAGTTCGACTGAAACTTTTTATAGATAGGGCTGTTACTTGTGAGTCTCCTCTGATTTGTATAAGGCAACTTCTTTTAGAGGAAGATTCAATGTTTTCTTTGAATTTTCTTCATGCTCTTACGAATCATAATCTTGAGGCATCTGGTCTTGCTTCTCTTATTGCTTGTGAGAATAAAAATTCTTCTTTCAGAGAATATTTAACTTTAAATGGAGGGGTCCCACTTGCTGATGAAGCAAAAGCCTTAGATGGGATGGCTAGTATTATTAAACATTATCCTCAATTGCTTTTTCAACATTCTTATCGTGAGGCATTTGTTCCTTATGAAAATGCTGTTCATTTACTTGCTGGGGGTGTTTTTTCTCGTTGTGTTGTGAATTGGGGAAATGTTCTCAAAAAAACTTTTCCAGAAATTGATCTCTGTTATATTGATGAACTCTGTATTGATGGAAATGCAGAAGGTAGAACACAGGCTTTAGAGTTAATTTCACAAACTGGTGGTAGACTCATCTCTTATGATGAAGCACTCACTCTGTTGTAGATATTATTATAAACTTATTTTCTTCAAAAGAATTTATGCGAGATCAACAATGGTTAATAGATCGTTTGGATCATATGTGGATGCTTCTTTTTCCTGATATAGAAAGAAAGAATACTGTTGTTATACGATGGAAAGGAAAATGGAAGAATAAGTTTGGGCATATTAAAATGCTCAAGAATAAGGACACAGAGATTGTTGTGAATGCGCTTCTTGCTCATGAAGAAGTGCCTGAAGGTATGATTGATGCAACCATAGCACATGAACTTGTTCATTACATGCATGGTTTCCAAAGCCCTCATCCACGATTATATAAGCATCCTCATGCAGGAGGCATTGTTACACGGGAACTTAAGAGAAGAGGCTTTGGTCATGTTCTTGTTGTGGAAAGGGAATTTCTTAAGAATGATTGGTACAAATTACATAGGGAGCTCACTGGACAAAAACCACGATCATTTCTTCAGAAGTTTTTTGGGTAATCTATTTTGAAGTATATGAATATTTAAATAGTTGTTTTTTGTTTCTTTTTCCTATGAGTCTCTATCATTTTGAGCTTGAAAGAACACAATTTTATGCTCGTGAAAAAGAAGATATTTTTGGGGTTATAGATTTTTATAAAGAAAGAGAAAAGAAAGCAAAAAAAGATGAGGGACTTGATTCTTTTTCTAAGAGGATTTCTCCAGAACTTTTAGAGACTATTACTTCTGTGGAACAGGGTTATTTTCGTTTTCATGTTGGGCCACTCATTATGCCCGAGGAAGGTTCGGAAGAAGGTAAAGAGGATGTTTTTCAGAAATTAGCTATTCTTCCAGATTTTAGCGTTGGTGTTTCTTATGAGGCTTCTGCATATTTTGATATCTTTCGCAGGTCTCTTCCTGCTTTAAGACGAGCAAATTTGTATAAAGTGCAGGTGGATAATAGCATTTTTGGAGGGCTTACTTATATTCCTCGAGATGTTGTCGATGCAATAGTTGCTTATGATCTTTCTGATCTTCTTCAGAAAGGAAAAACCTTTCGGGAAAAAATTGCGAGTATACGACATCCCAATATTATGCTTTAATTTTTTTTACAGGAATCCTTGTATATCTTTAGGAAAAAATTTCTTTGAATTTGTATTCAATTTTTTCTTTATTGAGCAGATCTATTATTTTCTTAGACTCTTCTTTAGGGATAATAATTATGTTTGCGGCAATTTTTTCTCCATGAAGTTCTTGTAGCAAAGCCCCTTCTTTGTAGCCTTTCTCTTTTCTTCCAAATAATTCTCTTGTTAGATGTAAATATTTTTTCTTTTCTTTTGGAAGTTTTATTGTGAGAAGAATTTTTCTTTCTTTTTTTTCAAATATAGGAGTTTTTCTTGCGTAGAGAAGAATGCCTTCTTTTTCAATACTTGATTTTACTTCCCAGTTTTTTAATTCTCCTGCTTCAATTGTAATAGGGTATGTAAATTTTAGGATTTTCCATTTTTCGTAGTCTTTAGATTCATAAAATCTTTCTACGGCAGCTTTTGCTCTTTTTTCTATTTCTCTTTCTTCTTTACAATCAATAAAAATATCTATATCACTATCTTTTTCGAGTTCTTTTCTTGCTCCTGAGCCGAAGAGATAGATTGTTTCAATTTTTTTTTCGATTTCTTTATCTATGAAAAGAAAACTTAGGAAATTGAGGGCATAAGATACAGCATAGCTTTTATTCAATTTCTTCTCCTGCTTCTTGTATTTTTTTCTTTAGGATTGTATGAAGCTTTTCAAATGCATTGAGGCTTGCTGTTAGTGTTGCTTGAGATGGTTTTCCATAAATCAGTTTGTTTCTTTCTTCTTCAATGGTATACATAAGAGAAAGGATTTTGTCTTTTTCTTCAAATTGCACAGCGAGTTTTCTTTCTGCGAGAGGGAGGATTTTTTGACCTTCTTTGGGTGCTTTGAACCATTCGTGTTTAATCATTGCTCCGGATGTAATCTTCCCTGTTTTGTGGAGATAGAGTTCAAGGAGTTCAATTGCACATGCTGAAATATGTAATCCTATCGTTGCTGGTCTCTTTTCAATGCCTATTGTAATGGCATCTATTAGTTCTTGTATGTGTTCTTTAATATGGGCTTTGTGTATTTCTATGCTTGCCATGGTAGGAATAAAAGTACCACTACTATTTAAATTTTTTGGAATAAATATTCCTCTTTTTAGGAAGAAAAGTCCCTATTTTATGGGGATTCTCGTATATTTTTTACACTCTTTACAATAGATAATGATGTTTCCATTGCGTATACGTGTTTGTGCATTTACTCCTGAAACAAGATATGTGTAACAATGTTTGCAAAAAGATCGTTTCTGCTTTTTGCTCATATGAATATTGAGCTTCATTGCTATATGCCTTGCTATATCGATGTAGCGGTTTGCACGTTTTGTGTTTGGAAATGCTTGTTCTGCCTTTTGAAATAATATCTCAATCCTCTCTTCAGCTATTTTTTTCTGTTTTGCTTGGTCGTTTCTTTTTTTCATCAGAAGTTCCTGAGTATTCCCTTTATCACTTTTACTCTCTATCTATTTTGAAATCTTTTTGTAGTCTATTGTTGTCAAAAAACACGTTGTCCGCAGTTACAGATTTTTGTCCGAACCTGGGTTTCATATTATTATCTATGATCTGCAGCTTTAAAAATATTCTGCATCTCTGTAAGGGAAAAGGATTTAAAGTGTTTTTTTAAGAGTTTGAAAATAATTTGTGGATATATTCTATTTCTTTTAAAGATAATGTGAGAATACTTTGCTCTTGTATTTTTGGCCGTAGCTTTAGTGCGATCATATTTTTTGCTTCTGATTTTGTTTTTCCTTGTTTTGTTAAGATCGTTTCTAGAGCGTTTTTTGTTTTTTTATCATATTGTGAAAGAAATTCCCTTAGAAAAGAATTGTTTTCTTTTGATGTAAGTTTAATTAAAGCAGATTGAACTTTTGGTTGTGGGCTGAATGCTGAAGGGTGAATTGTTTCTAAGTATTCTATGTTGTAAAAGGTATCTACAAGGAGTTTTAATCGTGAAGGTCTTTCGCCTAATAATTTTTCAGTAAATTTATGTGGAACAACAAAAACGCAGAGTGCTTTGTATCTCGTGAATCTCCAAAGTAAGGGTTCGCAGATTGTATATGGAAGATTAGAAACACATTTATTAAACTCTGGAAATTTTGCTTGTGTTGCATCTTCATTTTGAAAAGAAATATTTTCTCCTTTTAGTTCTTTTTTTAATTCTTCCAGAAGTTTTTCGTCTTTCTCAATGACATATACATGCTTTACTTTGTTCACAAGAAGTTTTGTAAGATTCCCTGTGCCTGAACCAATCTCAAGGATTGTATCTGTTTTTTTGAGATCTGCTGCAGAAACTATTCTTTGCAAGAGTTCTTCATCAATCATAAAGTGTTGGTCAAGCATTTTTTTAGTTCCTTGAATGATTTTTCCGAATAGGCTTCTTTATAATTCTTTGCTTTTTGAAGGAGTTCTTTATTGGGTAAATATCTGTTGATGAATTGTACTGCTTGTGTGACATTCTTAGGAAATGGAAATTTTTTGCAGCGTTCAAAGTCTAAGAGAATAAGTTTGTTCTTCTTTACAATTGCATTTTTCGTTACGCGATGCATTTCTAATTTATTTACTTTGATTGTATCTAAAACATATGCTTGCTCTAGGAGTTGCTTGAAAATTTTTATCTTCTTTTCTTTGCTTGCAGTTTTGAGAAAGATTTCTAGGTTTGGACCTTTAATGTATTCTAAGTAGAGTTTGTTATCTTTGTGCTTGATATATCTTGGGCCAATCTTATATTTGTTGACAATCTGTAACCAATGTGCTTCATTTTCTATTCTATTTACTGCTTGAATATCTTTTCTTTCTTCTTTGATGATTACATTTCCTTCTTTGTAGACTAATGATCGTTTTCCTTTTGCAAAGAGTTCCATTCTTTTCATAATAATGGAAAGGTTTATAAAATAATTCCTCTTAAAGGAAAGAATAAAAGAGGTAGATGTATGAAACACTTGTATCAATGTATTTTTATTCTTAGTATGTTCTTTCTTCTATCCTTTTTTGTTTATGCTGATGAAACAAATAGTACGGAAGTCTCTGTAGCTGAAGAAACAACAGGGTTTTCTGCACAAAATGGATTTGATTGGCTGACAGAACAAATTGATAGTGATGGGTCTGTTGATGGTGATGTGAAAAAAACCTCTTTTACTTTATTAGCTCTTGATGCTGCCGGCTATGATACCAGCGCTTCCCAAGTATGGCTTGAGACACAATTTTCTTCTGATACTTGTTATCCAATGGGAGCATGTAGTGTTCCTGAAACTTCTTATGCAGTTCTTGCACTTTATGAAATGCAGGATGATGCTCATTTTGATGCTCTTTCTTTGTGGTATGCTGATGCACTTTCTGCTGCTGATCTTTCTGGGACTTGGAATCTTGAAGTTGTTACGTCTGCAAATGGGACATGCACTGTTTCCTATGAATTAGAAGGGACTTTGAAAGAAGTAGATATAATAGTTGATGAAGGTGTTTTTACGGCATGTGGTGCTAGTCATTTTCTGGATTTGAATAGTTGTTTACAAGCCGGGTTGCTTTCTTCTTATCCTGGGATTATTTTAAATGTTGATTGTGGTGATCTTACAGGAAATGTGGTGCTTGCTCATGTCTACAAATCTGTTTCTACGTATTATTTACTTGCAAATGAAAATGCTGCACAAGCAGAGTTTCAAGTCAATAATGGATGCTTTGGAAAGGCGACTGGAAGTTCTTGTGATGTAGAGAGTACTTTGTATGCTGGATGGGCACTGAGCAAACTCGATAGCAGTTTGAATACTCTTGTCTATTTGAAAGAAAATTATGATGATTCTCAGGCAGAACGAATTGCACTTTTTTCTCTTGTCATGAATGATGAAAGTTATTTAGATGATCTTGTTGCTTTACAAAAAAGTGATGGAAGTTTTGAAAGAGACCATTATACGACGGCATTAGCAATTCTTGCTTTGGGAGACAGTTCCTTGTATTCTGCAGAAGTTGAAGATGCGAAATCGTATCTTCGAGAAGAGCAAACAAGTGAAGGTCATTGGGGAGAAAATGTAGAAAATACAGCTTTGATTTTGTATGCTGCATTTTCAGGAGACCAGGTAAGTCCAAGTACTGTTTCTGATGATGAAACAGTTGTTTCTGAGTGTGATACGGATGCAGATTGTGGATTGCTTTATAGCGAAGGATATATTTGTGATGATGGACAATGTGTTTTTGCTTCTTCTTTTTGTCAGACAGATTCTGATTGTGATACAGGTGAAGTATGCTTAGATAGTTCTTGTGTTGCAAGTGATTGTGATTATGGTGAATATTGTAAAGCTGGAGAAAGTTGTTGTGATTATGTTGCTGGATATAATGAAAATGTATACAATTGCCCAAGTGATTGCAACTGTGGAGATGGTGTATGTGATGGTATAGAATCTGATGCAAGTTCTGGTGATTCAGATTATTGTGCAGAAGATTGTGGTGGTGAAAAAGAGGAAGAACAAGAAGATGTGAGTGGTAGTCTTGAAGGTGATGTTGAAGAAGATAATGGAAGCGGAATTCTTACTTGGATTATTGTTCTTTTACTTTTGATAGGATTGGGTGTTGGTGGATATTTTGCATATAAAAAAGGATATTTGGATACAATCTTACAAAAATTTAAGAAAAGTGGAGGAAAGGGTCCAAGCCAACAAGTACAGCCTTCTTATAATCCTTTTACAAGTCGTGTGCAGGGACCACCAAAGAGGCCTTATTAAATGAAATTCATCCCTTTTTTCGTTCTGTTTATTTTAAGTATTTCTTTTGTTTCTGCTGCGGAAATCTCTGTGTTGCAGGAAAATTATCTTGCAGGGGAAACAGTCCAAGTCTATGTCAATGCATCAAGCTTAGCAAGTAGTGATATTGCGTTGTATGATGTGAATAATAATCCAAAGCAAATAGCTCCTCTCTTTACAGAATATAGAGATGGATACTTTTTTGTTTATTTTCATCTTTTTGAAAATTATCTTGAGGGAAAATATACCTTAGAGATTCAGGATGCCAAGGATACATTTTCCATTATTCCTCCAAATGGGCAGGCTGTTCTTCAAATTAAACCAGGATTTATTCTTTTGGATTCTCAGGATGATACTTTTTCTTTTGAGCTTTCTGATGTTGGTGATAGTTCTAGTACGCTCTCCATACTAGAATCCAATGCTGTTCTTTCGGCTAGGAAAAATCAACTCTCTATAGGCCCTGGTGAACAAAAAAATAATTATGTTGATTATTTGTATTATCGTATTTCTTCAGACCTTTTTATGAATATTAGTTATGATGATCAATATTATATTCTTCCTGTACTTTATCCTGATCTTGTTGTTGAAGAAGAAGTTGTTGAAGAAGAAGAAAGTGAAGAAGAGCTTGTAGAAGAAGTTGTTGTTTCAGAGTCCTCTTTTGCTCTTTTAGTAAGCGAAGGTACAGTTGTTTTAACTTTAGAGCCTGATCAATCCAAATATGGTGATTTGAAAGTACAAAATCTTTTGGAGGAGAGTTTGATTTTAGAGTATAGTCTTACAGGTGATTTAGATGGCATTGTTACTTTGAATGAAAGTCGTGTGACTTTAGCTGCTGGTGAAATTTATTCGCAAAGAGTGTGGTTTAATCCTCAAAATAATTCTCGTGTTGGTGTGTATAGCGGAGACATTGTTTTAACTGATGGAAGTTCTTCTGAGAGTATTTCTGTTTCTTTGGATGTTGCTGAAGTTGTTGCAGATGAAGATGTGAATCAAAGTAGTGGGAGTTTTCCTTTTGTTTCTGATGGTACTCTTGTGCCTAAAGAGAGCAATACTAGCTTGTATGCCGTTGCTGTATTTATGATATTGCTTCTTGTTGCTTTGATTGTTCTTGTTGTTTTAAAATTGCGACAGAAAGATGAAAAGAAGTTTCATGAATATATTGAAGGGACGAAAAAGAGGAAGTAATTTCTTTTTGAGGACTAGAGGTAAGCTTATAAATACCATTAAATCTTTTTTGAAGTGATTTATATGGAAAGATTAGAAAAACTTACTCAAGATGAAGATGGGATGTTGTATCGAGAAAATGGGGAAATTGTTAAAAGATCATATGCAATGTTAATGGGTAAAATAAGACCACTTGTTGTTTCACATCCTTGTATGGATATTTCAAAGATTATTGATGAAATGGCAGAAAAAGATTCTGTTTCTATTCCTAAAGGTGCTAATGCATATATCACTTCAGATTTTTCAGGGGATACACAGCATTTAAGAAAACTAGATGGAAAAGAAAAATTCTATTCCGTGTTTGCAGTTCAGTTTTATTATGTTTAGATTTCTAAAATTTTAAAATTACTTGATAAAGTTGTAATCAATCTATGAAAATTATCTTTTGTAAACTCTAGGGATTCTGTGTTGATATTTGGATGAAAATTTACTGTTTCTGCAGCCCATATTTCTTCATCTATAATTACTCTCGTTTTTTTCTCTTTATCATTGAGCAATCCTAAAGGGGAAACTGAGCCAGGTGTTAGCCCCAGTATTTCTTTGAGTTCATTTTCGTTTGCAAATTTCAGTTTTTTTACGTTTAGAACTGGAGCAAGAGAATTCATATTGAGTTTTTTGTGGGCTGAAAGGATAACTAAAAAGAATTGATTTCCTTTCTCTTCTTTGAGAAAAAGGTTTTTCCCAGGGGTTCCAGGTACGTGTTTACAATGGATGTCTGCTTCTTCACAGCTAAAAACGGCTGGATGTGTATGTAAAATATAAGAAATATTATTATTATCTAAAAATTGTTTGATGTATTGTTCCATAGTGAAAAAATGGGCCCAGTGAGATTTGAACTCGCGACCTCCGGCTGACTTCAGCCATCATCCAAAGTGAATGAAGGTCATATAAGACCGGCGCTCCACCAAGCTAAGCTATGGGCCCATATAAGAATTGGTTTTTTGACAATTTAAATAGCTTATGGTTAAATATATAAAGTTATGAAAAAGCATTTTTCTCATGTTAATAGGCGTTGTAGGAAAACCTAGTACAGGAAAATCAACATTTTTTAAAGCAATTACTTTGGCAGAGGTGGAGATAGCAAATTATCCTTTTACAACGATCAAACCAAACCATGCTGTGGGATACATTCGCATAGCTTGTGCTGATAAAGATTTTGCTACACAATGTCATCCTCGTATGGGCTATTGTATAGATCATCAGAGATTTCTTCCTGTAGATCTTCTTGATGTTGCAGGATTAGTGCCTGGTGCAAGTGAAGGATTAGGAATGGGAAATGCATTTTTAGATGACCTTAATCAAGCTGATGCATTGATTCATGTGATTGATCTTTCTGGCTCTACCAATGAAAAAGGAGAGCCTGTCATTGCTGGAAGCTATGATCCTATCAATGATGTGCTTTTCTTAGATGAGGAATTGGATTTATGGTATTTGCGTCTTTTGAATAAAGGCTGGGAGAAGTTTGCACGGCAAGTTAAGCAGGAGAATGCGAATATCTTCAAGGCGATTGCAAAGCAACTTTCTGGGTTGCGAGTTACTGAAGACATTGCAAAAGAAGCAGTAAAGCATTTACAATTATCTGATGTGATTGAACAATGGAATGCTGCTGATTTGCGAAGACTTGCATCTTATTTACGAAGCGTTACAAAGCCTATGATTATTGCGGCGAATAAAGCTGATATTGCTGTTGCAAAAAATAATTTGAAGAGGTTACAAGAACGTTTTCCTGAGAGAATGATTATTCCTTGTTCTGCAGAGTCTGAGCTTGCTTTGAAAGGTGCTGCAAAGAAAGATCTTATTCGTTATGTTCCTGGAAATGGGAACTTTAGCTATACTGCTTCTGTGAGTGATGTACAAAAGAATGCTTTAGATTTTATTGATAAAAATATTCTTCAACAATATGGGAGTACGGGTGTACAAAAAGTTTTGGATTCTGTTGTTCTTGATGTTTTAAAGTACATTGCAATTTTCCCTGGTGGAGTGAATAAACTCGAGGATAAAGATGGAAATGTTCTTCCGGATTGTTTCCTTATGAAAGATGGTTCGACTGCGTTGGATTTTGCCTTTCGATTACATACAGATATAGGAAATGCATTTATTCGAGCGATTGATGTGCGAACGAAGAGGACTGTAGGAAAAGAACATTTATTAAAGCATAGAGATGTTGTGGAGATTATTGTAAGGAAGTGATTCTAGAAAAATATCTGATGGATTTTCAAAATGATATTTAGAACCAAGGAAATTTAATGATATCTTTTAAACTCTTCTACTTTTTTGAGTAATTCTTTTCCTTGTGGGAAGGTGAGAAGGTGCATTGCTTCTTGATAGGAGAGCCATTGATAGCCTGTGTGTTCTTTAGAAAGTGTTATTTCTTCTTCCCTTGTTTCTGCAAGAAAATACAACACTTCTTTATGTATAGTTTTTCCTTCTTTTTTATAAAAATATTCTTCTTTTTCTTGAAAATCTTTTACGAGAAAAAATGATTTGATGCCTGTTTCTTCTTGCAGTTCTCTTCGTGCAGTATCTTTAGATTCTTCATTTGCTTCTACCTTACCTTTCACATAACCCCAATGTCCAGCGTTGTAATGCAAGAGAAGATATTTGTCTTTATTAAAAATGATAATTCCTACTGAATGTTCTTGGGGCATATTATTAGAATATCTTTATTCTATATAAAACTTCAGCATCACAATCTATAAAAACATATTCATTCTTTATGAAAATATGCCTGCGAAAGAAATTAGTCTGAGTAATGCCAGCCATAATAAATTGTTTTATTTTGTTGCAAATGTGGTAGTGTATAGAGATGTTGATAAAAAATGCCTTCTTTTAAAACGAAGTGAGAATGAGAAAGTGCATCCTGGAAAATATTGTGTGCCTGGTGGGAAATTAGAATGGAATGATCTCCCTTTAGATATGCCTACGAGAATAAATGGAGATGTTCTGGATTATCAAGATACTATTGAAAAACTCCTTTTACGCGAAGTAAAAGAAGAAACGGGTTTACTTATTCATAATAAATTATGTTATATTAATAGTGTTGGATTTATTCGCCCAGATGGAATTCCAGTTGTTTTAACAAAATTTGCTGCGCGGTATAAAGCTGGTGATGTTGTTCTTGAAAAAGGTTCTTTTACAGATCATGCTTGGGTAGATGATTCTGATGTTGGGGAGTATGATTGTATTCAAGGGATTGCACAAGAAATACAAGAAGCAATAGCAATGTTTAAATAGATTCTTTTCTTCTCTTTTAGGGAGGTGTTTTTATGAAAGGTGGAGAAATTGCAGTAAAAGTAAATCAAGTTCTTCTTGGACTTGTGATGCTTATCCCTGGGCTCTATAAATTATTTGTTCTTGGGCCGAGTGCAGTTGTGGCAATGTTAGAAAGTTTTGGATTTCCTGTAGCACTGCTTTTTGCATGGCTTTTGATTGTCTCTGAGATTTTCTTTGGAGCAGCAGTACTTATAGGGTGGAAATTGAAGTATACAACGCTTGTTCCAGCAGTGATTTTAGTGCTTGCAGGCTTGTTGGCATATAGAAATGATTACCCTAGTTTGTTGTTACACTTTGTGACTGCATCTAATTTTGTTGCTTTCGGGATGATGCATAAAAAGTAAATTATTTTTTCTTATTTTTTAGTTTCTATATCTTTTTAAAGGGAAAAAGGAGATGTTTTTCTCTATGGAAATTCGAACTGGCCTTACGTATAATGATGTTCTTCTTATTCCAAAAAAAACTCCTTTAAGCTCTCGGAGTGAAACAGAGCTAAAAACTATTTTTACGAGAAATATTTCTTTGAATGTTCCTCTGGTTAGTTCAAATATGGCTTCTGTAACAGAGCATAAAATGGCAATTGCTATGGCACGAAATGGTGGCCTTGGGGTTATACACCAGTTTGGGACTATTGAAGAGCAAGTGGAAGAAGTGAAAAAAGTAAAAAAAAGTACAAGTTATATTATTGAGCATCCTTTGACTGTACAAGAACATATTACTCTTGCACAGGCCATTGATACTATGAAAAATGAAGGTGTTACTAGCCTTCTTGTTTTACGCGGGGATGAATTGGTTGGCATTTTTACTTTTCGAGATTATTTATTTGAAAAGGATATGAATAAGAGAATTTCTGAAGTCATGACAACTAAAGAGAGACTGGTTACTGCTGCGTATGGAATTAGTTTAGAAGAAGCAAAAGAGATTTTACACAAACATAGAATTGAGAAATTGCCTTTGATGCAACATGAAAGATTATTAGGGCTTATTACGACGAAAGATATTATGAAAATTGAAACATGGCCTCAAGCGAATAGAGATTCTAAAGGAAGGTTGCGTGTTGGGGCTGCTGTTGGTGTGAAGGATACTTTACAAAGAGCAGAAGCATTAATTGCTGCTGGTGTTGATGTACTTATTCTTGATATTGCACATGCACATTCTGATTTTGTGATCGAACGATTAAAAGAACTCAAGATGCATTTTTCACATATTGATGTTATGGTGGGAAATATTGCAACTGCAGATGCTGCACGAGATCTTATTGAAGCGGGTGCGGATGGATTGAAGGTGGGAATTGGGCCTTCGCCTGTCTGTACTACACGAATTATTTCTGGATCTGGTGTACCACAACTTACAGCAGTTATGGATGTATATAGTGTTGCAAAATTATATGGTGTGCCAGTCTGTGCTGATGGTGGTATGAAATATCCTGGAGATGTGCCCAAGGCTTTGGGTGCAGGTGCAACAAGTGTGTATTCTGGCAGTTTCTTTTCTGGTACAGATGAATCCCCTGGAATGATTATTATGAAAGATGGAAAGAGATACAAAAGATATATGGGTAGTGCTTCCTATGATAGTAATCATGAGAGAAAAGAGAGTCAGGATGGGAAAAAGGTGAAAGAAAAGCTTGATGTCTTTGTTGAAGGTGTTGCGGCACTTGTTGATTATAAGGGACCAGTGGAAGAAGTGATTAAGGGAATTTTGAAAGGCGTACAAAGTGGCTTTAGCTATTGTGGTGCACGGACTATTCAAGAAATGCATGAAAAAGCTGAGTTCATTCAAATTACTACAAGTGCTTGGGAAGAAAGTCTTTCGCATGGGATGAAGCTGAGTGATTAGGCAAAAATGCTTTTTATTCTTTCTACGATCCTTAGATATATTTCTACACCTGTTGGCGTTAATGAAATAATTAAAATCCAAAATAATATGAAAGCAAGTATAAGTAAATAATTCTCTTTTATCCAAAAAAATAATTTATTCATTTCCTTTCTCCTCTTTTTTTATTTTTTCTCTTCCACAATTCATAATAATGAGCCAAAAAGAGATATAGATTAGTTCAATATAGATAACATATAAGATAGAATTTATAAGTATTGCTGAAATATAATATCCTATAGCTCCTGCTCTCACTACAAAGGTTGTGTAGGTTCTTGTAAGATCTGAAAGGAATTATATTTTACTTGTTTCCATGTAATATCTATAAGAATTTTTTTAATAAAGACTTCTAAGAAAATTCCGAAAGATTTCCGAAAAATCCGGAATATTTTCTGAGACAAAGGTATTTAAGTGATTCTTTTTTATCTATTCCTGTGAAAAGAGTTGTTGTTATTGGTGGTGGTTTTGCTGGTGCGTATATTGCTCGGCGTTTAGAAAAATATTTTTCTGTTACTCTTATTGATACAAAGGATTATTTTGAGTTTACTCCTGGAATCTTACGAACTATTGTGCATCCAAAACATATGAAAAAGATCCAAGTCTTGCATAAACATTATCTTTCTCAAACAAAATTTGTGCATGGTGAGGTTAAAGAGTTTACTACAAAGGAGGTCATTCTAGGGAAGAAAAAAATACCTTATGATTATCTTTTTGTTTGTTCTGGCTCGCGATATAATATGCCTATTAAAGAAAAAAATATTATTCTTCCTAATAGGGGAGATACTTTACGAAAGGCTCATGGTGCAGTTCTGGCTGCGAGAAATATTCTTATTGTTGGTGGAGGTGTTGTTGGTGTAGAGCTTGCTGCGGAAATTGTTGATTTTTTTCCTGAAAAAGAAGTTCTTTTACTCCATGGGAAAAATGTTCTCCTTGAGAGATGTCCTGTTAAGGCGCAAGACTATGTTGAAAATTATTTGAAAAAAAGAAAGGTAGAAATTATGTATAATCAACGTATGGAGAAACAGGATGGAAATCTCCTTTTTACTGATGCGGGAAGAAAAATACATGCTGAACTTTGTTTTCTTTGTACTGGAATTGTGCCTAATACTGACTTTTTTCAAAAACATTTTTCTTCTTCTCTTAATGATAAGAAACAGATAAAGGTTGAGCATACTTTACAAATGAAAGGCCAGAAGACTATTTTTGTTGTAGGTGATTTAAATGATATTTGTGAAGAGAAGACTGCACAAAGTGCTGAGAAACAAGCTTTTGTTGCTGTACAAAATATTTTTGCGTTAGAAAAGGGAGAAAAACTCTATTCTTATCATACCCTGCCGAAAGTAATGGTTATTAGTTTAGGAAGGTTTGATGGTATTTTGATATATAAGAATCTTACTTTAACGGGTATACTCCCAGCTTTATTGAAAGGGGTTGTTGAATGGAAAACTATGATTCATTATCGTTTTAGAGGAATCTTTCCTTGAGTTCCTTTGTTGGCGTTCTACACACTTTTCTTTTTCCAAACAATTTATATCTATTTTTTCCTATACATTCATAGATATAATCCCTAAAAAATTTTGGGACTATAATTCCTGCATGTAAAAGAAAATATGGAAAGGTTAAATATTTTACAATATGAAAAAAAGCTGTTGATCTTGTTGTGTATTTCTCTCCTTCAATCAAAATAAGACTATCTACTATCTTATTATGAGAAATTTTGTATTTCTTTAAAATTTTTTTTGCATTTTTCGATTGAGAAGCAAGAAATTTTATCCTCTTTTTTGGATCATGATCAATAATAAAGTTAACAAAACCATTACAAAAATTACACACCCCATCAAAAATAAAAATAGCATACTCCATCTTTTTAGAATATCATGCTCTTTGTCTCTATAAATGTTTCGTAAATTTAAAAAAATAAAAAAATTTATTCTACAATGATCGTTCCTGTACGTCCAGGGTTTAGATGGTCGTGATATTTCCATTCACCTGCTTCATTAAAAGTAAAATCAAAGCTTTCACCTTGTGCAAGACCCTTACATGCATCAAATGTTGATCCAATACATCCCCCTGTAGTTGGATATACTGTATGACTTGGGTGTGATGCGGATGCTGGCCAGTATGTTCCTTCGTCCATGATAATGAAAGTTACTGTTGTTCCAGCTGAAACTGTAAGTATACTTGGGCTAAAACCTGAGGATGTTATTTGGATAACATTGTCTTCTTCTGGAACAGATGGTGTTGTATCGTCAGTTTCTCTACTTGTTTCTTCTTCAGATGATTCTACAGTTATTGTTGGTTCAGTTCCTGTATCTGTTTCTTCTGTTGTTGTCTCAGAGACTTGTTGTGTACATGCACTGAGTATAAACAATGCGACTCCTAAAAATAGTATTAGTTGCAGATTTTTTTTCATAGAAATATCTTAAAGATAAATTATTTAAATAGTTTGCTTAACAGCAGCCTTTACAATCCTTGTCTGTGTGTTTGTGTGTCAAAGGCATTTTTATTCCGCAACAAAGAATGGGTTCCGTTGAACGGGACCAGCAGTGCACACATTCGTATTCTTTGATATGCACATACCGTGTACGAATTTTCTCATAGTTTTTAGGGGCTTTGATTACTCTTTTCATCATTTTATTTTATCTTTTCCTTTTTTTAAATTTTTGCTAAGCTTTAAATACTTGTTTTGCTTGTAGTTTGTTATGGCATTAGGAACTGTTGATTTTGGTTTATTCTTTCTTCGGCTGATTTTAGGAGTTATATTCTTTTATCATGGTTCGATCAAAGTTTTGAGCCCTGCTGTTGTAGCAAAAGGTTTAGGGTGGAAAAATTCTTTTGTTCTTTTGTTAGGTATAGTTGAAGTTCTTGGTGCTTTGTCTGTAATTTTAGGGATATATCCTTCTTTGGGCGCTTTGTTTCTTTTGCTTATTATGCTGGGAGCATTATGGTACAAGATTTTCAGATGGAAAGTGCCTTTTGCAAGTATGCAAGCGACAGGGTGGGAGTTTGATTTGATTCTCTTTGCAGTGGCTCTTGTTGTTTTCCTTGGTGGAAGCGGTGCTTGGGTTCTTTTGTAAAGATTTTTAAATACATGTTTTCTCTTTTTCTTTATGATTGTATTAGCTGTTGAGTCGAGTGCTCATACTTTTGGAATTGGTATTTTTGATGGAAAGAACAAGAAAATAGTAGCGAATGCTCGAGATGTTTTTTCTACGGAACAAGGTGGAATGATTCCTACAAAAGTTGCAGAGCATCATATAGCTGTGAAGGAAAAGGTTCTTGCGCAGGCGTTGAAAGAAGCAGATCTTGAAATGAAGGATATTAGTTTGATTTCCTATACACAGGGGCCTGGCTTAGCACCTGCACTCCTTGTTGGAAGAGATTTTGCTGTTGCTTTGGCAGAAGAACACAAGATAAAACTATTGGGTGTAAATCATATTGCTGCACATTTAGAGATTGGGTTGTTTTGTACCAAGGCTAAAGATCCAATATTTCTTTTTTGTTCTGGAGCAAATACACAAGTTATTGTCCATGAAGATAAATATAGAATTTTTGGAGAAGCACTTTCCATTGCTGTGGGTAATGCTCTTGATAAGTTTGCACGAGAAATAGGTTTAGGTTTCCCAGGTGGACCAAAGGTTGAGGCATTGGCAAAGAAAGGAAAATATGTTGCGCTTCCTTATTCTGTGAAGGGGATGGATGTGGATTTTTCTGGGATTGTTACAAGAGCTGTGCAATTGTATAAGAAAGGTGTTGCAAAAGAAGATCTGTGTTTTTCTTTACAAGAGACGTGTTTTGCTATGCTTATTGAAGTTACTGAACGAGCATTAGCACACTGCGAGAAGAAAGAAGTGCTGTTGATTGGTGGTGTTGCTGCGAATAAGCGATTTGCAGAAATGCTTGATGCAATGTGTTCACAACGAGGAGCAAAAGCGTACATTGTGCCATTGATGTATGCAGGGGATCAAGGTGCGATGATTGCATATCAGGGCTGGCTAGAAAGAAAACGAGAACAAAAAGAATTTGATATCAATCCAAAGTGGCGTGTAGATGAAGTAAGTACTTTTTGGAAATAAATTAAAATGTTATTCCGCTTAATCTTTCTATATAATATACATCACTATTTTTTGTTGTGTATATGACGATTCGATGATTATCATATACAAGAGGACTTTTTAAACTTAAAAATAATTTTTCTCCTTCTTCAACTGTTTTTGTAAGCCCATATATATAGAATGAGACTCCTATGCTATTTAGAGTACCTTCATTTGTATTTCCAGTAGGGAGTAAACAGTCTTCTATCCTTTGTTCTCTTGTTGCTCCGAATTCCATACTTTTGTTTTTTTTCTTTTCTTTATAAATTTTATTCTATTATTTTAAGGCAAGTCTGTTAAAATAATATTGTTCTTTATCATAATGGTGCATTGGAAGGAACCGTTCTTCTCCTATTGCAAGATAATATTCTTTTGAGCCAACAAATACTGGTGCCATATAGAATGGTATTTTAGGATTTTGTTTTGCTATAAATACTAAAGGTATTCCTCTTCCTTCATGATCAAAGAAGTTTTCTAAACCTTCTCTTTTTCTTATAAGAACTCTCATTCTAAGAATGCTTCTTTTAATAAGACTTTTTAGGACTTTATCATCCATCCCATTTTCTATTGATCCTTCTTTTTTATATTTCCATTTACCATCTTTTGGGTCTGTAGTACATTCAAACTCTTCTCTTTGCAGGTGATTGTATTGATCCCTACTTATTGGAAGAAAACCATCTTCTAAATTTTCTCTTTTGAGATATTTAAAAAATTCATTTCCATCAGTTATTTTAAATTTATTTCTATCATTAAATGAAACAAAAGTTCTTGTACATGTTGGTGTTTTAAAAGGATGGAAAGAATTGTTTTCTTCTAAACAAGCTTCTTGAAATGGTTGTATTTTTCTTTCTGATCTTATATATAAACCATCAAGATAAGATACTAGACAATCTTTTTCCATTTTTTATAGTTCTCCTTAACTTTTTATTTTGTTTATGAAATATAAGAAAAAAATAAAAAATTAATAATATGTTTGTCCTTCTTTTGGCTCTAATTCATCACCATCATCGTCATCTTTGAGTTTTCGGAAAGCAACAATCAATCCAATTAAGATGATTAAAACGATTAAGATGATAAAGCCTATTTTTAATAGAGAGTTACTATCACCAAAGAAGCCTGTTTGTTCTTCTACAGACATACTCATGTCAATCTCTTCTTGAAGTTCCCCTTTTGCATTTAAAATTTGAATGCTGAAGTCATAGTCGCCAGAGGCATCTTTCTCAGGTGTGAGATATACTGTGACTTCTTCGGATGCACCAGGAGCTACTGTTACTGAGCTAGGGGATATATCGCTTTCTGCCCAAAGTTCTTCACCATTGACATTTACTGTATAGTCTTCAGATGCAGAACCTGTATTTGTAAAGGTTAACGTAAGAGATTTTTCTTCGTCTGCTTCTCCTTCAAGTTCTGTTGAGCTTAGGCTAATGCTTGCTTCAGCTTCTCCAGATTCTTCTGTGTTTTCTTCAGTAGAAATTTCCGTATTTTCGCCTTCTATATGGACAGTATAACTTTCTTCAAGCTCATCATGACCTCTATTATAGGTTACTTTGATTGTTAGATCATAGTCCCCAGTTGTAGCATCGTCATCAATGTTTAGATTTACTTTTGCTGATGCAGATGATTCTTCGTCTTCATTGTCTTCTTCAAATGCTGCGAGTTCATCAATATATACAGCAGCTGTTTCTAGATCGCCCAATGTTACTTCAACTTTGAGATCTTCTTCTTTGTCTTCTCCAAGATTTTCTACACGTACTTCAACAGATGTTGTTTCTCCTGCGTTTAGAGAAGAGTCATAAATAACATCGATAATTTTTACGTTGTGACTTGATCTCTCTGCAAAGAGTTCAAAGTCTTCTCTTTCGCTATCATCACTATCATAGACTTCTACATAGAGAGTGTATTCATTATCTTCTACATCTAAATCTTCTGGAATTTCTAAAGTAAGAGTTTTTTTGTAACTCACTCCAGGTTCAATATCGAATTCCCCAGAAGTTGCTTCAATATCATCATATTCATAGCCGCCAATCCATGCTTTTACACGGACTTCTACAGCACAATCATCTACATTGCCGCCAGGACAAAAGGTAGAATTTCCTGTTCCATCAATATAAACTTCTATTTCAGTAGATTCATCAAGCTCTACTTGTGTTGTGGTTGATCCACCACTGGTCATTTCTACATCATTTACTTTTACTTTTGTAATGTCATAGAAATTACTATCTGCACTTACTAATACAGATAAACTTAATAGTCCAATGAGTAAGACTAGTGCAGCACTGAGTGCTTTTAGATTTTTGCTCATTTTTAGGTTCCCCCGTAATTTTTTATCTTGGAAGTTCTAAATCAGAGTCTTATAAACCTTATGGTGATGACAATGAGAATTCCTTACCATACTGTACGGATAAATTATTGTTTCTTTTTATCCCTCAAAAGAAATAAATTTTCTTTGAGTTCTTCTTGAAGAATTTCCTGCATTTCTTTTTCTGAAACAGCACAGCCTTTGAATCGCATACTCCAAAGCAATGCATCAAGCAGGTCTTTTCTTGCTTGCTTATCCCATTTTAGGAGATAACTATCGAGAATTCCTAGTTCATATGCGGCTACTCCAATTTCTACTGAACGAATAATTGGGAGTGCTCCAATATTTTCTTTGAAGAGTTTTAAATTTTTTTGGTCCATTTTAATATTTTCTTTAAATTTGCTTTTGAAAATATTGTTTAGATCATTTGGTGCTTCAATAAGAAGCCTTGTTGTTCTTTCATCGATAACTAGAGCTTCGGCATGTATTTTTTTTGCAAGCACTAAAGCAGTGAGTTCTCCTTCATCAATAATTTTTAGATAATTATTTTTTTTCCCTATGAATATTCTATTTGCAATCATGTTTAGCTCTTCAATTTCTCTTCCAAGATCTTGTTCTTGATAGACTTTAAGTACCCCCTTTTCAATTTCCTTACTAATTTGAATTGCTTCTAATTTAAAACGTTTGATTTGAAATGGTCTATCTATGATTTCTTTCTTTATGCTTTCTGTAATGTAAAATTCTCCCTTATATTTTTCTTTTAGTGGCTGGAGAATCCAAAGTAAATTGTTTAGTGCAAGATTAATAATTGTACTTGAATCGAAGATTATTGCTTTCATGTTTTAAATAATTTCCTCGTTAATTGTATTCTTTGTTTTGTAGATACTGTTGTTTCTTTACTTGTGATATTTAGTTTTGTTTCTCCAAGGTAAGACATAAGCTCCCAAGAAGAAATTCCAAGTAATTGAGAAGCCATACCTGCAGAAAATCCATGCTCATACATTCTTCCCCCTTTTTTGATCTTTGCATGTGAAAGGACTTCAGTAATGTACATGCCAAATTTTTTTTCAAAGGAGGAAATTCTTTGGAAGATTCTTTTGATTGCATTTTGATATTCTTTTTCATTCTCTCTTTCAAGCTCTTTTTTTGTGGTGAGTAATTCTTTGAGAATGTCTTCTTTGAAACGTGCTACAGCTTGGTTCTCTAAAAGCCTTGGTCGATTGAATATTTTTGATAGAGAAAAAATAATTACAGAAATAGAAAAAGAATCGGTGTCTTGAAAAAGGCCTGCATTGTGGAGAGTTTGATTGGAGAGAATTTTTAATTTTGCTATATCTTCTTTTCTTAGTAATGGCTGTACTCTCTTCAATACTATAAGAATATCTTTCTTCACCTCTTTATTCATACTTTTTCTTAAGGATTTGTTTTTAATAAATCTTCCTGTTCAAAGAATTTTTGAATTAATGTGAGAGGATTCTTTTCTATTCTTATATTCATATCAGGGGAAAAACATTTTTTGTAATTTTGCCAGACATAGCGTTCGTCCATGAAAATAACAACACCTCTATCTGTTTCACTTCGAATGCATCTTCCTGCGCTTTGCAATGTTTTTATGAGTGCAGGTATGGTATAGCCATAGTCCCATCCACGGGCAAATCTTTTATCATAGTAGTTAATGAGCTCTTGTGTTTCTAAGTCTGGCTTTGCTAATGGAAGACCAACGACGATAACACATTTCAATAAATCCCCTGGAAGATCTACTCCTTCCGCAAAAGAACCACCTGCAACAGCAAGAAGTATTGCTCCTCGATCTTTGTACTCTTTGAATCTCTCTAAAAGGTCTCCTCTTTGTTCTTTACTGAGCTCAGAGTCTTCAATAAACATTGTTTTTGTGGATTTATCTCTGAAAAAATCATATACTTGTTCTAGGACATAATAGCTGGGGAAAAAAATAATGGAATTTCCAGGAATGGTATTTGTAATGTCTGCAGATTTCTTTGCAATGGTTTCCCACATCATTGCTGTTCTTGTTGTATATTTTGTTGATGTTTCTGGAATAATAATATTGAGCCTGTTTTCTTGCGGGAATGGATTTTGGTATTCTATAGTGATAGCCTTGTCTTTGTTGACACCAAAAAGATCAGCATACATTTCTATTGGGGTGAGGGTTCCTGACATCATCATCACTGCATGTGCTCCTGTCATTAGTTCTTGCAAAGTAATTGCCGGATCAAGGCAGCGATATGCAATGGTTAGGACCCCTTTTCCTGTTTTAGAAAAACTGCGACTAAGAATTCTTGTAAAGCCTTCATCAGGACCGAGCCAATGCTCTAAAAAGCCTGCAATGGATTGTGTGAAACTCCTTTTTTTATGTTCGAGTACTTGGTCTGCAATGAAAACACAGTTGCCCATAAGCTCTTCATAATTTGCAATCTTTTCCAGTTCTTTTCTGAAATCTTCTTTTGTAATAAGTACTTCTTGTTTGTCTAGAGGTATCTTTTTTGCAAGTTTTTCTAAAACTTCCTTTATTTTTAAAATATCATCGCCTATTTCATTGTAACCAAGCGTTTTTGTTTCTTTTGAAGCAGCTTCAATGATAAAATTGGAAAGCATTGCAGTGAGAAGATCTCTTGCACGTGTAGGAATGTTATGACCCTCATCAAAAATAAGAATACAATCTCCCAAGCTTTTATTTATTCTTTTCAATAGGCCATCTCGAATATGTGCATTGAGCATATAATTATAGTCTGCAATAATAACTTGTGCTTCTTTTCCAAGGAAAGCGGCCATTTCATAGGAGCAAAGGTCAGCATTGAAATTAATACTATTCATTTCTTCCACATGCATAGGAGATTCTTCCTTGAGCTTTTTTAGAACGTTTACTGCTTCTGGAGAAACTTTTCCTTTAAGCCTAAGATTATCATAATATTGGCATTGCCCTTTTTCACGAAGATCTTTACAGTATTCCATAAATTCTCCTGAACGTAGCATTTGTACTCCTGATTGATTGCACATACCTTTTTTCCCAATGAGATCTACAGTAATGAGTTCTATATTGTATTTCTTTTTTATTTTCTTTAATGTTTCAATTGCAATAAGATGCTGCGTATTTCTGGAGGTGAGAAAAAAAATTGTTTTGTTTTTGTTTTCTTTTATTATGTAGGTCAATGCAGGGGAAAGTGCTGATGCAGTCTTTCCAATGCCTGTAGGTGCATGCACGAGAAGCTGACCTTTATTTTGGATCGTTGTATAGACCTGATTCATAAAAGCCTCTTGAATTTTTCTATATTCTTGATGGGGAAAAAGAAATTCCATCTTTTTTTTGGGTTTAAGCTTTCATTTAAACTTATGGGTGTCATTTCTCCAAAAGATATTTAAAGCTCTTGATCTTAGAAAATGTTCAGATAAATAAATTTTAAAAAAGAGGTGTATCTATGCTAAATAAAATAATAAAAAAGATGAGTGTTCTTATTATGATGATAGTACTTCTATCTTCAATATTTTCTGTTGCTTTTGTTCAGGCAGGAGCATTGAATCAAGGATGGAATTTCCTTATTACAGGATATGCTGTTGATGATGTTAATGAGGCGAGTGCAATAGAAGTAGATACCACACTTTATTCTGGATCTGCTGGTATTACTCCTGATTCTCCATTCTATTTTGTTGATACACTCTTTGATACTTTTCAATCACCTGAATCCCTTTCACAGGAAAAATTAGGTGAGATGGGTGTTATGATCTCTGATGGAAGTTATTCTAATGCAGGTCAAGCTGCAGGATATTATACACAAGCTCTACAAGAATATAGGGAAGATGTTATTGTCTTTGAAAATTCTGATGAGTTTTTTCAAGATGAACAATTTGTTTATGAACAAGAGAGTTATGTTCATTATTTAAAATTACAAATGGTGGATGGAATTAGCTCTGGACTTATTAGTGAAAGTGAGGCTTCTTCAACTGGGGTTGATTCTGTTCAGGATTCTACTGTTGATTTGAAAGTTGATCTTATAGAAACGCGGCAGGAATATGTTCTTACTTATGCTGAAGAGCAGGGTGTGAGTAGTATTGAAGCTGAGTTAGCCTTTCATGAACAGGAAATTGCCTCTGGTGTTGGGGATTATCAATCACAAAGCCTTGAAGAGAGTCTTCCAGCTGCAGGAGAATCTTATGTTGCTATGAAGGATGAGTTAGAAACTCTTCTTGTGAATAGTGAGTTATCTACTGAAGAAAAAATGATTTTAGAAAATCTTCTTGGTGAAGTTGAATTACATATTGAGGAAGCTGCTACATCATATCAGGATGGATTTGTTGGTGATGCACAAAGTGAGTTGGCAGATGCAGAAGATCTTCTTCTTTATACTGATGAGATTATTGGTAATTGGCCTATTGATGATGTTTCTGCTGTTGAAGAAAGAATACTGATTGAAGAAGAGGAAAGACAAGAAGAAGTAACTTTGGAACATGCTGAGTATGATCAATATTTAGAGCGAATGCTTGAACAATATCCAGATAGGGCCGAAGAAATTCAAGCTGAAGCTGAACGAATGCAAAGAGTGAGTGATCTTAATATATTATATCAAGAACAGTATGGAGATCTTTATGATGGTCTTGTTACTGAGGGAAGAACTGATGCTGAGGCTGCTCAACTTATGGGTCAAAGATGGGATAATTTATACTTAGAAATTTATGGAGAACCAAATATACCTCCTGGTTTTTATGAGGATGATTTCCAGGATGAAGAGGATGAGCTAGAAGTTATTCCTGTAAGAAGAATAGATTATGAATCACAAGCCGAACGTGCAAATGAGTTGACTTCTCAAATATCTGAAGAATTAAAAACAGAATATCAACGATTTATTGATGAAGGCTTGGATGAACATGATGCAAATGTGGGAATAGGAAAATTCTGGGATCAAAGATATTTAGAACTCTATGGTGAGCCTTACTATCCTTCCGGAATGGGAGATATAGAAGGAGGAGTTGTTGGTATTGATGATGGAAGTGTTCTTCTTGATGAAGAAGAATTAGATTCTCAAGAGATGGGAGGTTTTTTCTTAGATCAAAAATATTATGATTTTGTTACAGGAAATACGTATACCTTTACTGAGAATGGATATACTTATATGGATTTCCTTGGAGAAGAACATGAAGTCCTTTATGATGAGAGTTTTGTTCCAAGTGAAGAAGTTGAAGGATTTCAAGATGGTACAGAGGAATATGAATATACTCTTATTCAAGATGGACAAGAGTTAACTTATAGTTATACTGTTACTGGATATAGTGTAACAGATGATGAAGGTGAGCTTGTTGATTCAGGAGTCTATGATGAGGGAACGTATGAGACAGTTGGAGGAGATGCAGAAGTTGCTATTGATACTTTTGGATTTGAGATTGATCCTGTTGAAGGAGATTCAGTGATTTATGAGTATAGTCCAGAGTTCAAAAACTATGTTTCTGTCAATGGGCAGGTCTATGTTCCTTCACAAGGAGCATCTTATCATTCTAATTCGGTAGAGTATAAGAATGGAGCGTATGGATATACCTCTGGATCTGAGAGATGGGCATATGATTCTGCTGCAGGAGTTTGGACATCAACGAAAGGAGAGGTATATACTCCTTATGTTATGAGTGTTGCTCCAGCAGGATATGAAAATTATGGAAGATATGAATCTGATAGTGGAAAGGTATGGAACTATGATTCTTTTCGTGGTGAGTGGAGATCAGATGTAGGAGATGCGTGGGCTTACTATGGCGGTGAGGGGACATGGAAGAATACAGAGACAGGAGTTGCGTATAATCCTAGTTTGAGTTATCAGACTTATAATTATAATTCTGCTGGGTCTTCAGGAAGAGATGCATATCAGAGTTATACTGGCTATGGTGATACAACTTGGTCTTTTGATGAAGAGACAAATGCTTGGGTCTCTACTAGTGGACAAAACTATTATGTTCCAGATTATAGAACTTATGATATGGGATATAAGAGTGCTGCAGAAACTGGTGGAAGTACAGATGGATATTCCTATAATTATTATGGATATCATACAGATTATTCTGCATCAGGTTCTGGCTCCTCTTCTGGATCACAATGGAGTTATGATAGTGCAACTGGAGGTTGGAAGTCTTCTACAGGAGAAACATATTATACACCAGTCTCTACAAATTATTATTCCCCAACGTATACGGCTGGAACAGGAACAGCTGATTCAAGTGGAAATATTTGGAATTATGATAGTAGTAAAGGACAATGGGTCTCTCCAACTGGAGAAGCATATACGCCTACTTATTCTACCTATTCTTCTGGAAGTTATACTGGTGGTGGAGGATATGATTCTAGCGGGAAATATGTTGGTGGGGAATATGGAGGATATGATTCCAGTGGTGCCTATGTAGGTGGAGCAACATATTATAGTTCCAGTTCTAGTGGGAGTTATCCAGGATATTATGGTGGAACGTATGATTCAGCTACTGGGACATATAGTGGAGCAACAGGTTGTAGCGGTGGAGGATGTTATACGGATGGGTCGTATAGTTCAGATGGAACCTATACTTATACTGGTGATTATTCTACTACTGCCACTGGTGGCGGTACTGGTTCTACTGCATATGGAAGTCCAGCACAATCAGGAGGCTATTCTAGTGGAAGTTATAGTACTTCAGGAGATTCAGGAACGAGTTATTCTAGTGGTAGTTATAGTACCTCAGGAGATTCAGGGAGTAGTTATTCTAGTGGAGGGGATTCTGGAAGTTCTTCTTCTTCTAGTAGTGGAGATTCTAGTGGAAGTAGTTCTAGCAGTGGTGGGGATTCTGGAAGTTCTTCAAGTGGAGGAGATAGTGGTGCTTCGTCTACACCAACTGGATATGTCTCTTTAAGTCTCTATAGGACTTTCCGAAGGTAATCTTTTTCTTTTTTTTTCGTTAGTTTTTTATATTCCTAGATTATTTTTTATTCTATGAAGAGAAGTGTTATTTTGATGGGAGGGAAGACTTTTGTTCTTTCTTTGCCTTCTGCTTGGATAAAAAAATATCAAATTAAAAAAGGAGAAGAACTTGATCTTGAGGAGAAGGAAAATAGTATTATTGTACGGACTGAGAAGAGACTTGGAGATAAAGAAATTAGTGTAGATTTTAGTTGTATGGAGGTGATGCTGGGAAGGGCTCTTGGATCTTTGTATAAATCAGGCTATACTCGAGCAAAGATTTCTTATGGTACAAAAGAACAGTTGCAGAATATTGAAGATGTGTTGCAAAGGAGTCTTGTTGGCTTTTCTATTACGAAGCAAGAAGCAAATTATATTGTTATTGAAAGTATTGCAGAAGCGAAGGTAGAAGAGTTTGATGTGTCCTTAAAGAGACTTTTTTATTCTCTTGAGCTTATGAATGAAGAACTTGTTACTGCTTTAGGATCTTCGAACATACAAGCCTTAGAAAAAGTTATTGAAAAAGATGGACAGATTAATCGACATGCAGACCTTTGTCGAAGGATTATTGTGAGCGGGCAGACACAGTTTCTTTCAAAACCTGCTGTTTTGTATTATGTTGTTGAGCAATTGGAGAGGATTGGGGATTTTTACAAGGCATTTGCACAAAAAGCTTTAGAAAAATCTTTTGTGTTTAGTTCTTCTGCAAAAAAAATATTTCAAGAAATACAAAAAATATTTATCCAGTTTCGTACACTTTTTTATAAGTTTAGTTTTGAGGGTTTTGAGGATTTTGGAAAGAATTTTTATACACTTCGGATAGAGATAAAGAAACTTATTAAGGATTCCTCTTCAGAAGAAAAGGTGCTTTTTCTCCAGCAGAGTTTTCTTTTAGAGACTATCATAGATATGAATGGTGCACTTCCTATGCTTTCTCTCTGATACTTTCCAAGTAGTGATCAAATTTTTCTTTGAGATTGTATTCTTCATATGCATACATTTTTTCTTTGGTTCTTTGGGTAAAGTAGTTTACTAATACAGGGTGTTTGTTGCCTATAGAGAAACTTCCTATTTGACAAAGAGAGACATGAATCTTATAGAAAATATCTCCAGCATCTTTTAGTTGTCTTTTTGTTCTATAGCTTTCAAGGAGTTCTTTTTGGTTGAGGGCTTGGAGATATGGTGCGCCAAAAAATGTTTCTATGTCAAACCAAGGGCATGCATGCATTCTTTTTTCAAAGTCGATAAGAATTCCTCCTTCGAGAACATTTGAAGGATAGAGATCTCCATGTGCTGTGACATATTCCTCTCCTAAAGTTCTTCGTGCGTGAAACTCTTTGTAGGTCTCAAAAAAGATTTCTGCTTCCTTTGTTGTTTTGCCTATACGATCGATAAGCCTTCGTTTCATTTCAGGGATAGGATTGTATGGAGGTGAGTATAGCTTTAGATTATGGAATTTTGCAAGGTTTTTTAATGCAGCTTTGCATTCTTGTTCTTTCTTTTCTTTAGATGTTTCTTCTGGGAGAATTCTATTTAGGTCTTGTAGTTCTGCTTTTCTTTTTGTGAGGAGTGTGTCTTTTTCTTTCGTTGTATAATATGCAAGGCCTGTGACAGAAATTTTTTCTTTTTCTTTGTATCTTTTTTTGAGTGCCTGAAGAGTTTCCCATTCTTTTTCAAATTCTCCTTCTTTGCCTTCTTTAATGAGTATTATTTCTTTGAAATGTGGGGTTTTAAATTCATAGACTTTATTTTTTGATTCTCCAAAAAGAATTTTTTCTGGGCTCTTTTCTTTTTCAATTTCTTTCCATGTTTCTTGTGCTTCCGGCATGTTGCATATGCTTAGAAAACTTGCATAGACAATTCGTATCTCTAAAGAAGAATCTTTTCTGAGAATTTTTTTCCAGTCTTGCTCGAAAAGTCTTGTTTTATTCCCCTCTTTTAAGTCAAAGAATGCTTCATTTAGGAGATCATAAAGATTATTTCTTCTTGCTTTTGCCCGTATTATTGCTTCTACAACACTACTAAAAAAATATTCACTAAAGTCTCTCTTTTTTTCTGGTTCTGCATCAAGATATTCCAAATAGTATTCCATTGCGGTATCTAAATCCTTTCCTTTTCTTATAAGATCTTTTGCTTCTGTTAATGATTCTAGCTTTCCTTGAGGATTATGGAGATATTTTATGAATGTTCTTTCAGACTTTATACTTTCTTCTGTGTTATCTCTCAAATAAGCAATACTTCCTCTAAATGCAATTGATGTTGCTTTGAAAAAATTTTTTATTCTTGGTATTTTTATTTTACCAAAAAGGCTTAGGTAATATGCACTTGCCATGAAAACCATTATGTTTAATTCTAGAGGAGGATTCCAGTAATAATTACTAATAATTCCTCTTTCATTAATAGAGAGTTCACCATTTCTTATGCTTGGAAGATTAAAGAGTGCTAAAACTAATGCAGAGGTTTTCCATTTATTTTCAAATGGCCAGTCCCAGAGTGATTTCTTCTCTTCCATAAAGAATAAGAAATTATTCTTTGATTTAAAAATGTTTATTTTTTCTTTTTCATTTCTGTATGAAAAGTGCTTGGAATGTCAATGACATATTTCCCTTCTTCTAATTTTATCACTAAGGGTTCTCCTCTGAATAGATCAATTAAATCAATTTCATACTTTCCAGGTGCTGTTGCACGGATGCTTTCAAAATCAAGTATGACTGCTTGCTCATTGTCTGTATTTCCTACAAGCTCTAGAATATCCTCTTCTAGCTCTTGTTTTTCTTCCATAGAAAGATTTTGCGTTATTTCTTTCGCTTTTTCTATTGCTTCATCTTTTACAAAAAAGAAAAATTTTCCCCCGCAAGTACAGCCTGAGAGGAGCTCTTTACAACCTGCTGGATACAATTTTGCACAGCGAACACATTGGTGTGGCATTTATTTCCCTCCAAGGTTTTTTCGAGAGTTAAGATTATGTGTCAGAAGTTCTATTTTATCTGGATTTCTTTTAATTTCTTTTACGACAGTTGCAGGGCCAATAATCGTTAAACCTTCTCTGTCTCCCATGAGCATTTTGACTACTGCTTGTTTTATTTGTTTACTTACTTTTCCATTTTTATCGAGAGTTGGATAAATAGTGCAAAGTTCAATTCCTTTGAATTCTCTATTTACTTCTTCCATGGTTTTTTCAATGAGACCAGCCTCTTCTGTTGCTTTTAAACGACCTTGCATAAGAATAATTTTATTTTTCTTGACTATAGCCATAAGCTTCGCTATTCTTCTTTCTGAAGAAAGATTTTCTATTTCATTAAAAGGTATATATTGTAGTGTTAACATTGTTTATTTTACCATTTTTACGATACTTTCATAGAGCTCTTCCATATTTGTTCCTTCTTCTGCGGATATCCCAATAACTGGATATTGGGGGAAGGCTGCTTCTATACTTTTGACGTTTGCTTTCTTTAAATCTATTTTGTTTGCTGCAATAACTACGGGGATATTTCGTGCTGCTAAATTTCCAATAATTGTAATGTTTACCTGTGAGTATGGGTTTGTTGTAGAGTCAAGCACAACAATAACACAGTCCATGTTGTCAAGCCATTTAATTGCTTCGATAACTCCTTTGGTTGCTTCTTTTGCTCGTTCTTTTGCTACTTTTTTGTTGAGTTTATGTTTGAGAAAATCTTCATAGTCTATTTTCGTTGCAATTCCAGGGGTGTCAATAAGATTAAATGTCAGCTCTTTCCCTTTTTTCTTCATGTGAATATTTTCTTTTGTTTGGATTTCTCTTGTTTCGTGTGCAATTTCAGAGACTGTGCCCATGAGTACATCTTCACCAAGCCAATCCTTACAGATACGATTTGCAGTAGATGTTTTTCCTGAGTTTGGAGGCCCATAAAGACCTATTTTCATATGCTTTTTCTTTGCAAAAAGGCTTGGAATCAATTTATTCAGAAGTGCTTTGAAGGTGTCAATCATCTCTCTTTTTCCTCTTAAAAAGTTCTTTGGGAAGGAGTATTTAAAAAGATTTCTGTAGTGTCTTTCCATCGCTATCTTTATAAGGACTTTTTCTTTAGAGATTTCTATGAGTTTTTTTCGTTTCCTTTCCAAATCTTTCGGTTTTTGTTTGTTATCTCTTGCTTTGTTTTTGGTGTTTGTCCTTTTTTTTTATGCCCAAATACTTGCTACTTTTCCAACACTGTCTGCTTCAGTGCCTGGGAATATCAGCTTTTTTGTTGCAACACATCAGGATGAATTGAAAGCATATGTAGAAAATATGACTGGTACCCCTGATATTTGTAATGAAGGTAATCAAAGCTTGGAAATGTGCCAGTTGCTTTCTAATACAAGTATCATTACGCAACAGTTTGGAGCATTGCCACCAGAGTTTTATACAGAAGAATATTTTCCTGCTTTTACAATAGCTTCAGAGTATAAACCCTATGTAGTCTTAGGCGCGATTGTTTTTTTTCTCTTAGGAATACTTTTTGTATTTTTTGGGTATACAAAAAAGCTTTCTTTTTTTCGCGCTTTGAATTTTTTCTTTTTCTTTTCTTTTTTTCTTTATGCAGTAGGAGTTTTTTTCTTTTTACAATTGGCACCAGAAGATTTCCTTCCTCTTGTGGAGCTTTTGCATATTCCTATTCATCCTCTTCTTGTTCTTTTTGCCTTATCTTTAGTGCTTCCCTATTTGCAGTCTCTTATTCAGACCTTTTTCTTGCCTCTCTGCATTCTTTCTGGGATTTTTTTGTTTCTTTTTGTTGGTATATGGCTTTACCAATGGAAATATGGTGGTAAAAATATTTAAAAAATAAAATCTGATAATTGTTCAGAGTTCTTAGACTCCAAGCATCTCTCGTAATTCTTCAGAAGGTTCCCAAGGAGGATCAAATGTAATTTCAATTTCGACATTTTCTACACCTTTTGCTTGAATTCTTCTCTTTAACTCCGCAACCATTTCTGGTCCAAATGGGCACATAGGTGAGGTAAAGGTTAACAGTATTTTTACATGACTGTTATCTACTATTTCAATTTTGTAAATCAAGCCTAAGGTCCATACGTCAATGTTTAGTTCAGGATCATCATAGCCTTTAAAGACTTCAATGAGTTCTTCTGATGTTATCATTTGTTTATCACTCCTTCAAATCCTTCTTTTTCAATTTGCTTTGCAAGTTCATAATTTCCTTGTGCAATAATCTTTCCTTTGTATAAAATGCTGACTTCATCTGGTTGTAAGTATTCTAAAATTCTTTTATAGTGCGTAATAATAATAATTGCCATCTCTTTATTCTTTCGTACTCTTTCAATACCTTCAGATAGAATTTCAATAGCATCTCTGTCTACTCCGGAATCTGGCTCATCGAGGATTGCATACTTTGGCTCTAAGAGTGTAAGTTGTAAAATCTCTGCTCGCTTCTTTTCTCCACCAGAGAAGCCTTCATTGACATATCTTTTGCTAAAAGAAGAGTCCATCTGCAGCTCTTTCATTTTTTCTTTGAGAAGCGTATGAAATTCGACAATTGAATATTTCTTTTCTCTTTTGGTATTCACTGCAGTGCGCAAGAAGTTTGCCATAGTGACTCCAGTAATCTCTGTTGGGTATTGGAATGATAAAAAGAGACCTTCTTTTGCTCGAATGTTTGCTTTCTCCTTCGTAATATCTTTTCCATCAAGAATGATCTGTCCCTTGGTGATCTTATATTTAGGATGGCCCATCAGAGCATTTGCGAGAGTTGATTTTCCAGAGCCATTTGGACCCATAAGGACATGTACTTTTCCTGGATGGAATGTTAAGGTAATTCCTTTGATGATTTCTGTTCCGTCTACTTCTACATGAAGATCTTTGATTTCTAATTTTTTCATTGTGTTTCCTCGACTTCTTTCTGTAAGACTTTTAATGAGAGTAATGCGCATTTCATTCGGACAAAGCTAATAGGGATGCCTAACATATGTAGGATGTCTTCTTTTTTGAGATTCTTTGCTTCTGAAAGAGGCATATCTTTAATTTTTTCTGTGAGCATGGATATAGATGCTTGAGAGATTGCACAGCCTTTGCCCATGAAACTTGCTTCTGTAATCTTTCCTTTGTTTACTTTCAAATATAAAGTAATATCATCACCACAGAGAGGATTTATTTCTCTGTGTTTATGGGTATAGTTTTGCAATTCACTTTTATTTTTAGGATGTTTGTAATGATCAATAATATTCTCTTTGTATATTTCTTGCTCTTCTGTTAATGGGCTTGAAGTAATTTCATTTCTATCAATTTGCTGTAATTTCATTTGAATATGTCCTGTGCTTTTTGTATTGCTTTGACTAATGCGTCTATATCTTGTTTGTTATTGTATATATGAAAGGAAGCTCTATTTGTTCCGTTAATTTTCAAGCTTGTCATGAGAGGCATTGCACAATGGTTGCCTCCACGAATTGCGATGCCTTCTTGGTTTAGGATTTCTCCGACATCATGGGGATGCAAACCTTCTAGGGTAAATGAGATTACTGCTGCTCGGTCTTTATTTTCTTTTGGACCAATGATTGTTAAATTTTTTATTGCTGATAATTGTTTGATTGCATATGCAGTGAGTTCTTGATTATGTTTTTCTATATTTTTCATCCCAATCGTATTGATGTATTCAATTGCTTTTGCAAGGCCTATTGCACCTTCAATATTAGGAGTACCTGCTTCAAATTTCCAGGGGAGTTCTTTCCATGTTGTTTTTTCTAAAGTGACTTCTTGGATCATCCCACCACCATATTGGAATGGTTGAAGTGTTTCTAGGAGTTTTTTCTTTCCATAGAGGACACCAATGCCTGTTGGAGCGAACATTTTGTGGCCAGAGAATGCAAGGAAGTCACAATCGAGATCTCGTATATCCACTTTCATGTGCGGGACAGATTGTGCTGCGTCCACGATAAGAAGTGCTCCCATGTTATGTGCTTTCTTTGCTAGTTCTTTAATAGGGTTGATTGTTCCGAGAACATTAGAACAATGTGTTATAGAAATAATTTTTGTTTTTTTTGTGATAAGTTTTTCTGCAGCTTTCATATCTAATCTAAAATCTTTTGTGAGTGGAATACATTTTATTTTTGCTCCTTTTTCTTTTGCAATTTGTTGCCAAGGAACAAAATTACTATGGTGTTCCATCTCTGAAAGAAGAATTTCATCATCTTTCTTTAGTGTTCTTCCCAGACTATAAGCTAAAGTGTTAAGGCTTTCTGTTGTGCCTTTTGTGAAAATAATCTCTTCAAAGTCTGCATTGATGAAGTCTGCAACAACTTGATGCGCGTTTTCGTATGCCATTGATGCGCGCATGGATAGTTCATGGACTCCTCTGTGGACATTTGCATTGTCTCTTTCATAATAATCTTTTAATGCTTGAATGACTTGCTTTGGCTTTTGTGTGGTTGCAGAGTTATCTAAGTAAATCAATTCTTTTCCATGTATTTTCTGTTTCAATATTGGGAAGTCTTGTTTGATATTCATTTTGTTATTCTCTCTGTGATATTTTTTCGAATATGCTCTTGGATTTCTTCTGTTGGGAATTTATTTATGATAGGCTCTAAAAATCCAGCAATAATCATTTGTTTTGCAATGTTTTCTTCAATGCCTCGAGCAGTAAAATAAAAAATATTTTCTTCATTGAGTTTTCCAATTGTTGCTCCGTGCGAACATTGCACTTCATCATTTTCTACTTCTAGGATTGGGACTGCGTCACAACGAGCATGCTCATCAATAAGAAGGTTTTCTGATTTTTGTTTTGCTTTACAGTTTTTACTATCTTTCTCAATGAGTATTCTTCCCTGATAGATGGTCCGTGCATTTTCTGTAATTACTCCTTTGCATAGCATATTGGAATTTGTTTGTCTGGTTTTATGTAAGGATTCTGTGTTTAGATCAAAAATTTGTTTTCCTTGGTTGAAGTATAAAGAATAATTTTCTGTGTTTGCATGTAATGATGTAAGATGTGTTTGCACTCGCAAGTGTGTATATTTACTACCTAGGGTTGCATCCAGCCAAGTAATGTTTGCATTTGCTTCGACTTTTCCTCGTTTTATGACAAAATTATAGGTCTCTGGTGAAAGTTCTTGTATTGAGGAAAACATAATATGTGCATTTTCTTTTGCAAAGATCTGCACTGTTTGACTTTTGTAGTATGCCTCTTCTGTAGATGAGCTTCTTTCAATAATTTCTGCTTTGGCATTCACTTCTGCAATCACAATAATACTTTCTGCCTTTGCTTTCTTAGAAATGTGCGAGGTAATAATAATGGGCCCTTTGACTGTCATGTCTCTGGGTATAATAATAATTTTCCAGTCGTCTAGAATCGCAAAGTGCAATGCAAGGAATTTGTTTTCTGTTGCAGAGATTAAACTTGTGTAGGTTTCTAATTCTTCTTGATTTAATTCTTGGATTGAGCGAATGATGACTCCTTGAGGGGCTTCAATGGTCATTCGTTCTTCTTCGTTTACTTTTGCAATAACCTGATTTAAGTCTAATTCTTTGAGTAATACTTGAATTCCTTGTCCATATTTTAAAAGAGGAGTTTCCAAATTATTGAAAAGCTCTCGAGCTTCTTTCTTTTGCAGCTCTTTATTCATTCCAAAACTTTGCATTGTCTGTGTTTTCATGAGAGAAAAATTACGTGCCTTCCATTTCCAGTTCGATGAGTTTGTTTAACTCAACTGCATATTCTAATGGAAGTGCTTTTACTATCGGTTCAATAAAGCCATTGACGATCATTTGCACTGCTTGCTCTTCGTCAATGCCGCGACTCATGAGATAAAATATCTCTTCTTCACCAATTTTTCCCACTGTTGCTTCATGGGTTACTTCAGATTCATTATTGTTTATTTTCATGAATGGGTATGTTTTTGAAATGGATTCATTATCGATAATGAGTGCATCACATTTTACTGTGGATTTTGTGTTCGTTGCATTTTCTGTGACATGAACAAGACCTCTGTATGTGGAAATGCCTCCTCCTTTGCTGATAGATTTTGCTTTTATAATAGAGGAAGTGTTTGGTGCGGCGTGAATTGCTTTTGCACCAGTGTCTTGGTCTTGGCCTGGACCTGCGAATGCGATACCAAGGCTTTCAGAACGTGCGCCTTCACCAACTAATACTGAACATGGGTAGAGCATGGTTCTTTGGCTTCCCATGTTTCCATTTATCCATTCGACAATTGCATGTTCATGCACCATTGCACGTTTCGTGTTTAAATTAAAAACATTTTTGCTCCAATTTTCTATAGAAGAATATCTCATGCGTGCGCCTTTCATCACATGGAGTTCTACGCAGCCTGCATGCAAAGAATTTTCGCTGTAAATTGGACTTGAACATCCTTCAATATAGTGTAATTCTGCACCTTCATCAACAATAATTAATGTATGTTCAAATTGCCCACCTTTTTGTGCATTCATTCGGAAGTATGCTTGAAGGGGAAGATCTACTTTTACATTTTTTGGGACATAAATAAATGTACCTCCAGACCAAACTGCTGCATGCAGCATAATAAATTTATGATCATGAATAGGAATACAATTTGTCATGAAATATTTTTTTACTAAGTCAGGATATTTTTGCACAGCTACATCCATATTTTCGAAAATGACTCCTTTTTCTTCGAGAGACTTTTGGATGTTGTGGTACACAATCGAGGAATCGTACTGTGCACCTACTCCTGCAAGAGCAGTTTTTTCTGCTTCAGGAATCCCTAAACGATCAAATGTTTTTCTAATTTCAGGAGGGACATCTTCCCACATCTTTGTTGCTGTTGCATTTGGATCTGCAAAATAAATAATGTTATTGAAATCTAAACTTGATAAATCTGGACCCCAAGTTGGAGTTCTTGTTTCTCCAAATAATTTTAATCCTTTCAATCTTTTTTCGAGCATCCACTCTGGTTCATTTTTTGTTTTAGAGATCAAACGAACAATTTCTTCATTTATTCCAGGCTTCGCTATAAAACGTGATGTATGCTCATCTGCATCATCATATAATGCTCTACTTACTGAGATTTCTTTTTTCATGCTGTTTTTTCTTTGAGGATGTGTGTATGGCAACCTGTTACTGGTTGTTCACAGCCTTCTGGAACGAGAGATACTTGTCTGTGAATTTCGCAAATACTCCCTGAAATACGAATAAATTTGAGGATTCTTTGTGTTTCTCGAATGTAAGAGATTTGGTCATGAATATTTTCTGCAGATTTTTTTATTTCTTTGAGTGTGAATTCATTGAATGAAATCTTATTTCCTCTTTTGCTACTTGTATATTGGCTAATTGTTGCTGAGTTGATCATGAGGAGGTGTGCAATGTCTTTTTGTTTCATCCCTCTTTCTTTTAGGAAGCGTGCAAAATAGCTTCTCAGCGTTGGAAGTATATAGAAAGTTTCTATCTCCTGTGGGTGTAAAAACATTTTGTTAACCATAGTTAATTTTGCTTTTTTGGAGTTTATATAGTTTATGGTCATATTTTTCTCTCTAGATATGTTTATATTATAAGTTCTTTTTTTCCTGTTTTATAGTTTTTGAAGAAAAATTATATATATCTGTAGATGCTTATATAATTATCAAAATCTTTCTAGACCCTTGACTCCCATAAATTATATAAACTGTGTAAAAAATTTACTCATAAATGGGAGAAGAACTTTTAGAAGAAAGAAAAACTAAAATATTTAGCTATTTTAAAGGTTATCCTTTTATTTTTGTTTATATTGTTCTTGGGCTTATAGCTGCTTTTGGTTTTTATGTTAGAACTCGAAGTTTAGGTTTTCTTATTGATGTAACAACTGGAGATTATATGCCTTCAGATCCTGATGCTATAGGAATATTGAGATATGTACAATATGTTGTAGATCATGGACAGCTTATGGCTATTGATACGATGAGGTATTTTCCTACAGGGTTTGCAAATGTTGATGAGTTTTCTGTGCTTGTGCATCTTATTGCTTGGTTTTACAAAATCTTTCATTTTTTTGTTCCTTCGGCAAGTGTTGCATATGCTGATGTGATTTATCCTGCCTTTGCTTTTGTTGTTGGTCTCGTGTTCTTCTTTCTTTTTGTCAGAAAGATTTTTGACTGGAAAATTGCATTGCTTGCTTCTGCTATTTTGACTGTGCTTCCTGTGTATCTCTTTCGAACTTTAGCAGGTGTTTCTGATAAGGAAGCCTTAGCAATGGTATTCTTTTATGCTGGCTTGTATTTTTTCATTGCATTTTTTACTGAGAAAAAATTATGGAAAGGTATTTTGTTTAGTATCCTTGCAGGAATTTCTGTCGGAGCTGTATGGAGTATTTGGGGTGGTGTTGTTTTTATTTCATCTACAATAGGAAGTTTTATTTTTATTCTTCTTCTGATGGGAAAGTTAGATGAAAAGCACCTTTGGTTCTATACTTTATTTCTGGCAGTTGCTGTTGGATTCTTAGCACTATTCTTTCCTATTCGTGCAGCACCAATAAGTCTTTTGACTGCACCAACTTCTGGTATACTTTTTCTTGCTCTTGCTTTAGCAATCGTTCATCACTATGTGTATACAAAAGATCGTTTCCACTTAAAAAAATATTTTATAAGGATTCCTGTGCTTCCTATTTTTGTGAGTCTTTTTTCCCTTCTTTTTGTAGGTGTTCTTGTTCTCTTTTTTATGTATGGAAGTACTTTTTTCATCGATAGAATTGCAAATCTCTATATTGATCTTATTGAGCCTTTTGGAAGAAATCGATGGGCTCTTACTGTTGCAGAGTCTCATCAACCTTATTTTGTTGATTGGATTGGACAATTTAGCTTAAGGTACTTAGTAATTGTTTTTGTTGGTGCTGTGCTTCTTTTTTATGAAACGTTCAAGTCTTTAGGAAGAAAAGCATATAGTTTTACAGCTGTTTTTGCTGCATTGTTATTAGCAATTAGCTTGAATCGTTATGCCTCTTCTGCATCAATTCTGAATGGTGAGACTCCTCTTTCGATTACTCTTTATTTAGGCATGATTCTTTTTTTCTTTGGATATTGTGTGTACTTTTTTCATCGTTTGTATACAAGGAATCATGATAGTTATGAAGCACTTCTTTCACATCTTCCTTATGGGTATCTTTTTTTATGTATCTTTTTTGTATTTATTTTATTAGGAGCACGAAGTGCAGTACGTTTACTTTTTGTTTTTGCTCCCGGAACAGCAATCCTTGCAGCGTTTTTTGTCTTTATTCTTGTTGAATATAGCAAAAAAATTTCTCTGAAACCTTTGCGTTATGGCTCTTGGTTAGTTTTAGGAATTTTTGTGCTTATTCTTTTGAATGGTTTTTCTCAGACTGTGCTTGCTCAAGCTGGGTCTACTGGTTCTGGGTATAATGAACAGTGGCAGTACGCAATGGATTGGGTGCGAGAGAATACATCTGAAGATGCAGTTTTTGCACATTGGTGGGATTATGGTTATTATGTGCAGACTGGTGGCCAGAGAGCTACATTAAGTGATGGAGGAAATGCGCATCCAACTATTAATTATCTTACTGGGAGATATCTTCTTACTGGGGCAAATGATACTGATGCATTGCAATTTTTAGCTTCCAAAAATGCAAGTCATGTGCTTGTGGTGAGTGATGAGATTGGAAAATATGGAGCATTTTCTGCAATCGGAGCGGATGCTGATTATGATAGATATTCATGGATTAGTGCGTATACTTTTGATCCTGCGCAGAGCAGTCAGGTGAATGAAACTTTGACATTAGTGTATACAGGTGGAGCAGTTCTTGATGATCCTGTCAGTTATCAAGGTACAGAATTCCCTGTGTATGGCGCAGCTGTCGTTGGATTTATTATTCCTATGCATACAGATGCAGATACAAATTTTAAGGGTTTTGAAAATCCCAGTGCGGTTTTGGTTTATAATGGGAATTATTACAATATGCCTTTACGATGTGTGTTCTTAAATGGTGAGGAATATATTTTTGGTGAAGAAGACTTTGAAGGTTTAGATGCATGTTTACAAATTATTCCTACATACCAAAATAATCAATTTAATGGGCTTGGAGCTGGTTTATACCTTTCCCATGACGTGTGGAACACATGGTTTACTAAACATTATCTTTTTGGGCAGGATTCAGAATATTTTACTACTGTTTATACTGATGAAGGTTCTGTGCCTCTTGCTGTATATAATGGAAGAATTATTGGACCACATAAAATTTGGGAAGTTCATTATCCTGAAAATCTTACTATAAGTGAGCAGTTTTATATTACTGAACTTCCAGAGGGTGTAAATACTGTACGGGAAGATTTACAGTAACTAAATATTTTTAAATCCTTTTATTTTCATTTCTGTATGGATATTTTTGGGGATATAGAAAAGTATTATCATTCTTTTTTACAAAGTTCTTTTTATCAATGGGCTGAGAAACATCTTTGGTTTGTGATTCTTTTCTTTCTTTCTTTGATAGCTTGGTTGGGTTATTATATCCGGACGAGAAATCTGGTTCACCTTATTGATTCTACTACTGGTATTTATATTCCTGCTGATCCTGATGCTGTTGGTATTTTTCGCTATGTCCAATATGTTGTGGAGCATGGGCAGTTAATGTCTGTTGATTATCTTCGTTATTATCCTACTGGTTTTTCTGGTTTAGAAGAGTTTGCGTTGCTTTCCCATCTTATTGCTTGGTTTTACAAAATTTTTCATTTCTTTGTTCCTACTGTAAGCGTTGCTTATGCTGATGTTGTCTATCCTGCCTTTGCTTTTGTTGTAGCTCTTGTATTCTTTTTTCTTTTTGTGCAAAAAGCGTTTCACTGGAAGATTGCACTTTGTGCTTCTGCATTCCTTGCTGTTGTTCCAGCATATATAACGAGGACTATTAGTGGAGTTTCTGATAAAGAAGCAATGGCTATGATATTCTTCTTTTTGACTTTATATCTTTTCCTTTCTTTTATTCTTGAAAAAAAAAATTGGAAGAGCTTTTTGTTTGTATTAGGGGCTGCACTCTCTGGAAGTGCTTTGTGGTTTCTTTGGGGAGGCTTTGTATTTGTTTTCTTGACTATCGGAGCTTTTGTTCTTCTTTTGGTTTTTTTAGAAAGAATTAGTCTTCGGCAGCTTTTTCTCTATATGATATTTTTTATCTTACCTTTGTTTTTATTAAAGATTTTTTATCCTGAAAGATATGATTTTTGGGGTTTGGTTATGACCCCTGCAATTGGTGTACTCTTTTTTGCTCTTCTTTTAGGTTTTATTCATTATTTTTTGTTTGTCAAAGATTTTTTCTCTTTGCGATCAAAAATCTCTTTTCCTCCTATATTCTTTAGTCTTGGTGCTGTTTTTCTGTTGGGAATTATTTGGTTGGCATTTTATTTTGGGCCTTTTGAGCTTTGGAATAGAGTTGCTTATACCTTCTCAGATTTTCTTCATCCTTTCTCTGCAACGCGATGGTCTGTTACTGTTAGTGAAAATCAACAGCCATATTTTTTAGAATGGATTTCTAATTTTGGCTGGGAATATCTTTTTGCAGCACTTTTAGGGGGAATTTTGCTGTTTTATGAAACAGTTAAAGCTCTTGCTTGGAGAGTATATATCCTTTTATCTGCGTATATCTTTATGATTCTAGGAATATCCTTGAGTAGATATTCACCAGAAAGTATTTTTAATGGGACAACTTTCCTTTCTCAAGTCTTTTTTGTAGGTGGGTTTCTTGTTTTTTTTTGCTATCTTTCTTTTTTACTTTTTCAACTTTATAAAAAAGATAAGGGATTATACCAAACGTTTCTTTCTCAGCTTTCGCTTCCTTCACTTTTTATTCTTATACTCTATTTTTTTCTTCTTCTTGGTGCACATAGTGCCTATCGTTTGCTTTTTGTTTTTGCACCTATTACTGCAATTCTCTTGGCATATTTTATTTTTACCCTTTTTTCTCGCTTTCGTGAAATTCAGAATAGATCTTTATATATATTTAGCCTTGTTGTTGTTATTCTTCTTGCTTCTTCCCTTTTTGTTTCTTCTTCTCAGACTATTCTTACAATGGCAGAATCTGCAGGGCCAGGATATAATGGGCAGTGGCAGTATGCAATGACTTGGGTGCGAGAAAATACTGATGAGGATGCAGTTTTTGCTCAATGGTGGGATTATGGATATTATATACAAACATTCGGAGAAAGGGCGACTCTGAGTGATGGAGGAAATGCAATGCCTGCAATTAATTATTTTATTGGAAGGTATCTTTTTACTGGACAAAGTGATACAGAAGTATTAGAATTTCTTGCTGCAAAAAATACAACTCATGTTCTTACTCTTTCTGCTGATATTGATAAATATGTTCCTATTTCTTCCATTGGTTCTGATGCAAACTTTGATAGACTTTCTTGGCTTGAAGCTTTTGTTTTTGATGGGAGTAAAACACAAGAAACACGAAATGGATCTATGGTTGTGTATAGCAATATTATTGCTTTAGATGAGGATTTGATTATTGATAATAAAGTCTATCCTGCGTATACTACTGCTATAGATGCTCTTTTCGTTCCAATGGATCTTGATGTAAATGGAACTTTGCTTTCTATTGGACAACCTGAAATAGAAATTTATACTGCACAGGAAATACGTGTGCTTACTCTTTCTTGTGTCTATTATGATGGAGAAAAGATTCTTTTTGAGGAAAGTGATATTGAAGGATGTGTTTTTATTATTCCTTCTTATGATGGGGTACGTTTCTCTCCTGCTGGTGCTGCAATATATATCTCTTCTCGAACTCTAGACTCTTGGTTTGTTCGTTATTATCTTTTTAGTGAAAATTCAGACTATTTTAAAGAAGTTTATAGTGATGTAGATATGACTCCTCTGATGTATTATTATGGCACGGTTATTGGGCCTTTAAAAATTTGGGAAGTGCACTATCCTGAAAATTTGTCTATACCTGAAGAATATTATGGGGCTGTTGTTCCTGAAGGTGTGGATGATCTTGGAGATTTACCTTTATATTAAGTGTTTCTTAGGATTATTTTATTATGTGTTCTGCATCTCTTGCTGAATTATTTGTGATTAGTTCTCCTAATAGACCAATAGAAATAAATTGAAGACCTGTAAACATGAGAAGTATTCCTAACATTAAGAGTGGACGTGAACCAATGCCAGCTCCACCTAGCCAAATAAAAAATAAATATGTATTAATAAGAAAACCAAAAGTACCAGTAATTAATCCGATCGTTCCAAATGCATGCAATGGACGATTTTTATATCCAACTAAATATTTGATTGTAATGAGATCTAAAAAACCACGAAGAATTCTACTGGAGCCATATTTTGTCATGCCATATTTTCTAGGGTAGTTTGAAACTACTACTTCTGTATATTTGTAGCCCATATTCCCTACTTGCACTGGTATATAGCGATGCATATCTCCATAGAGAAAAAGATCTTTTGCTACTTCTTTTTTGTATGCTTTAAATGGACAATTATAATCATGTACGTTTACTTTTGTCATAAGATAGGTAAGATTATTAAAAAAAAGAGAGGGCAATCGTTTGATACGATCACCTTTTTCGAGATGTTTGTTTTTTTTCCAGCCGTTCACAAAATCATAGCCTTCTTGGATTTTTTGCACTAGTAATGGAATTTCTTTTGGATCATCCTGCAAATCTGAGTCCATTGTGATGATAATATCTTTTGTTGCTTTTTGAAAGCCTACATATAATGCAGTTGCTTTTCCCATATTTTTTTTGAGTGTATACACTTTGATGTATTTTTCTTTGTTTAGCTGTTTAAGAATTTGAGGACTTCTATCTTTACTTCCATCATCTACAAAAATGATTTCAAAGTCTTTGGTGAGCTTTGTAATAACGGGGAGAGTTGCATTGAGTAAAGGAAGAATATTCTCCTCTTCATTGTATAAAGGAAAGACAATTGCAATAGACATAGATTTGCTTTATTTGGGTTTATTTTTAATTCTTTTGTTTTCCTTTTTATCCCTTCCTGTGGGTGATTTTTTTAAAAGAAGTTCCATAATGTTTATAATGTGAAATTTTTCTTTTTGTTCTATGAAATATGTCTTATTATTTTCTCTTTTTATTTCTTTTTTTATAGTTTGGTTTTTGACCCCTTGGTTTATTCGTTATTTGACGCGTATTGGGCTTTTGGTCAAGGATCAACATAAGGATGGAAAACCACTTATTCCTATCTCTGGAGGATTGCCTGTACTTGCAGGTGTTTTTTTTGGCGTCATGTTTGCTATTTTTATTCAGACTTTTTATTATCATTCTACAGATAGATTAATTGATCTTCTTGCTTTTACTAGTTCTCTCTTTGCCATTACTCTTGTGGGATTTTTTGATGATTTACTTATACGAAAAGATAAAGAAGAAAGTTCTGGATTAAAACAATGGCAGAAGCCTCTGCTTACTGCAATTGCTGCTGTTCCACTTATGGTAATTAATGCAGGAGAAACTGTATTAGCTGTTCCTTTCTTTGGATCTCTTGATGTTGGGCTGTTGTATCCGCTTGTGTTGATTCCTTTAGGAGTTATTGGTGCTTCTAATATGGTAAATATGCTTGCTGGATATAATGGGCTTGAAGCAGGGCTTGGGATTATTTATTTAGGTAATTTAAGTGTCTACGCATATATGCATGGATCTGAAGTTGCTGCATTGATTGGAGCGATCTCTTGTGCTGCATTGTTTGCATTTCTTCTTTTTAATTGGGTGCCTGCAAAAATATTTCCTGGGGATTCTTTGACGTATCTTTTAGGAGCAGTGCTTGCTTCTATGGCAATTATTGGGAATATTGAAATGGCAGCATTGCTTGTTTCTTTTCCTTTTTTTATAGAAGGTGTTTTGAAATTACGTGGAAGATTGAAAAAACAAAGCTATGGGATGTATTATAAAGATGGAAAAATAAAATCTCTTTATGAGAAAGTGTATTCTATTCCTCATTTTTTTACTATTGATGGAAAGTTTACAGAAAAACAGGTGGTTGTTTTTGTGTATTTTATAGGACTGCTCTTTAGTGGGTTGATATGGCTACTTTAAAATATTGGAAAAGTGTTTTGCAATGGTTTTTTATTCTTCTTATAATTGGATTTCTTTTGTATACACTTTATATGAATTGGGAAGAATTAAAAGGATATCATTTTCAGATTTCTTGGGGCTATTTTCTGATTTCTTATATTTTTCTTTTTTTGCATTTTGTACTCGTTGCTCTTGCATGGGGTTTGTTATTACGTGCATTGCAGAGGCCTGGCGTGCCACTCTTGCAGGCATTGCGTATACGGACTATTTCTGACTTTGCTCGCTTTCTGCCTGGGAAATTTTGGTACGTGATGTTTCGTATTCATCTCTGTAAAAAGTATCATTTGTCATCAGCAACTATAGCAGTGAGTGCTTTGATGGAGGAATTCTTGAATATTTTTAGTACGCTGCTTCTTTATGTGTGTATTTTCTTTTTGGTGAGTCATGCAACTCTTAGTAGTTATGCATTTTATTTATTTCTTTTTTTGCCTATTCCTTTTGTTCTTATGCATCCAAAAATCTTTCAATGGTTTATTCATTACATTGCAAAACTCTTCAAGAAAGAATATGTTGCATCAAATATCCAATATAGTTATCTCCTTTCTCTCTTAAGTATTTTTTTTCTTGCATGGATTATTTTAGGATTTGGTTTTTATCTTATGGCTTATGCGGTTTCTCCTGTTGATATAAGATTATTTTTACCACTTACAGGCATATTTGCTATTTCTTGGGCAGCTGGTTTTTTGGTTATTATTCTTCCTGGAGGTTTAGGGTTGCGAGAAGCAGTACTGGGTTATTTGCTGGCATTTTATTTACCTGTACCTATTGCTATATTGCTTTCTTTGCTGTCACGGCTGTGGTTAGTTAGTGGAGAAATATTTACTGCTTTTATTTTCCGTTTTATTAAGTAATGGTTCAAGTATATGAATGATTATAAATGAAATTTCTTTATGGTGTTTATGGGAAAAGATGATATGGTGATTATGGCTTTGCCTGTAAAAACACTTTTCTCTTTGTATCCACTTTTTGAAGGATTTCAAGCAGATGATGCTTTTGATTTTGAATCTCATATTATCAAACACCATTTATATGGAAGAAGAGGAGATCTTGAAATTGATGCAACACACAAACACCCTATTCCTTATGTTCTTATTGTGAATTCTCAAAAGGGATTAGTGTATGCATATCAGCGTTCTTCTAATAAAACTGAAGCACATGAGAGTCGTTTGCACGGAAAATGGTCTTGGGGTGTTGGAGGACATGTAGAACAGGTTGATGGAGTAGATAAAAATCCTATTCGATTCTGTTTAGAAAGAGAAGTTGATGAAGAAGTACAAATAAATGGGAATATTTCTTCCATTTCTTTGTTAGGGTATATTAATAATTCAGATCCTGTTGGACTCGTGCATTTCGGTATTTTGTATCTTCTTGAGACAGATGCAGTTGAAGTTTCTCCAGCTGATAAGGAAATGAAGCAGGGAAAATTTATGTGCCTCTCTGAGTTGGAAGAAATTTGTGTTTCACCTGATTGTACTGTTGAAGCTTGGTCACAGATTGCTTTAGATCCTTTGAAAAGATATTTTGCTTCTTTACAGCATTAAAAATATCCTTTTGTTTCGTAGATAATTACTACAGGATATTCTCCTTCATAATACACTTGTACTGGTGTAAGATTTGCTGCTCGTTCTGCTGCATAGTTTACATTGCAATCTTGGATATAGCCATCTAAAATGAGATACGGGACTGTCCAATTCTTAATCTGTTCATCTACTTCTGAAGTATTATATCTAAATGTAATTGCTTCTCGTTCTGAATAATAGACAAAGGGGACTACTTGAGAACATGCAAGTAAAATATCTCCTTCTTTTGTATGTTCCTTTAGCCATTCTCCTGCAGGACGCTCTTGTGAAAAAGAATATGCTTTGTTTTCAATGAGTGGAGCTGCCCAAGAGATCTGGGAATATGCTGAAAGGAGAACAATGATAATGATTGCTGCTGTTCCTAGATATTTTTTTTGTTTTTCTAAAAAGTCTGCGATATATACTACACCTTGTGCAGCAATGAGGAAAAGTATAGGATATGCTGGCATAATATATCTTTGTTCATAGTATGCTTCTGTTACCGCAAGATATGCTCCAAAAAAGAGTAATATAGAAACCCCCCACCAGAGAATATAAAAATCTTTTTTGAGCTTTTCATCTTTATTCTTCCATACTAAATCAAAACCAACAATGAGATTGAGGTAATACACTAATCCTATGAGGAAGGCGATCAATATGACCCAGTGGAGATAATCTAACATATTTTTAAAAAAGATAAACGTTGTGAAAAAAACAGGGAGGATACCTTTCCCTTCTAATTTGGCATCTAATTCTTGTCCTTGTAATAGAGAACCATCAATAATGTGGTATACCCTTGGATAAATCTGCCCATAAAGATCATAGTAATGCCCAAAGACAAAGCTTAGAGCGATTGCTAAACCGAGTATGCCCCACCAAAATTGTTTGTTTTTCAAAAATTTCCATCGTTCTGTACAAAAGAGAAAGACTGCAAGGAAAACAAATATAGCCCCTACGGATTCATAAAGAAAAATTCCATAACCAATAAGTAAGCCAGAGAAGATCATATACCATTTGCTTTCCTTCTTTACATAGCCTTTCCAGAAAAAATATGCAGCTAAAGAATAAAATACCAATGCAAAGGTTTCTCCTGAAAAGCGCAAGGCCCAGAAAAGATGTACCCAAAGAAAAGACATAAAACATGAGGCTATTAAAGCAATTTTTGCATCAAAGAAGTCTTTTCCTATAATGTAGGTAATCCATACTGCTGCAACTGAGAATAGAATAACTATAAGCCTTTGAAATATTTCATTTGCTCCAAAAAAATAAAAAACTCCAAAAATGAGAGACATTCCACGTGCACGCCATGGCGCAGCAACTTCTGGAGTTCCCCAAGCATAGCTTTTTGCAATGCTCATATAGTCTGCTTCGTCCCACCAGAGTGCTTGATTATATGTTTTGAAGAAAAAATAAAGTCTTAGCGCAAAAGCAAAGATAAGAATGAGTAAAAATATTTGATTTTCTCTTTGGCTGAGAAAATGTTTTACTTTGCTCTTCAGGCTTTCCACTTTTAAGAAAAAAATCTTAACCTATATAAGGTTTTAGCTTTCTATATTCTTTTTACTGCTGCTTGGATATCTACGTCTTTCCAGCCTTTTTTTCTCAGTGTTTCTATGAGCTGTTCTTTTTTCAAACCTTTTGCAAATCCTCTTTTAAAGAAATTTACTAAAGGATCATTTGCTGTACTTTCTTTTGGTTTAGATATTTTTTTTCTTAGGAAGAAAAGAAGTGCAAGGAAGATAATTATAGCTAAAGGAATTATAATATACCATAGGGATAAGCTTTCTTTTTCTTCTTCACAATCTGCAGGGCAGGATTCCGTATCTTCTGTTCTCTCACAGACAAAATTCCCACATGTGGAAGCTTCTTCTGTTTCTGAAAGGATAAGGATTGATTGAAAGTCAGAAAGAGATACTGCTTCTGTTGTTAAGTAGTAAAGTTCTTTTGTTTCTCCCTCTTTGAGATTAATGATATATTCAGCTTGTGTGCCTGTCGTACTTTCCGGTTTTTCTGAATAGAGAAGTTCATTAAAAGAAATAGGGCTTTGTTCATAGAGTGTTGCAGCCTCTATATCTTTGTTTGCAGTTATTTCTTTTTTGATAAGGATATAGCTCGTTTCTTCTTCATTATACTTTGTTATCGTTATTGTTTTAAGTGTTGTTTTGACCGTGATTGCATCTTGCATGGAAAGAATTTCTTTTTGGTCTCCAAGTGTTTCTGGAATATCTGTTATTTTTAGTTCTGTTGTTTCAGATTTGGTTTGGCTAGTTGTTAGCTTCCATGGGATTTCAGAAAGTGTCTTTTCTATCTCTTCTACAAGAAGACTTTCTTCTGTAAATCCTATTTTATTTTTGTATTCTCCTATATCTTTTTGTGTTTGTTCGATTGTAGATATTTTATCTAACATCAGGAGAATAGAATATTCTTCTGTTGTTTCTTCTAAGAATGTATCAAACGTTTCTGTTGCCGTTTGTATGAGAGTTGTTGCGCTAAGAATTTCGGAAGCATCTTTTATACTCAATGCAGCGTTTGTTGTGCTTGATAAAAAAGAAATTTCTAAAAGATAGTCTCCTCTTGTTTCTTCTTTCCATTCAAATAATTCTAAAGGAATTTCTATAGTTGCACCTTCTTTTAAAATTTGATCTTCAATGGCAGTAATATCTGTATCTGGAATGCTTACATCATAAAAAATATTGGAACCTTGTGTTATATCATTATATTCATAAATTAAAGAGAGATCTTTGAATGTTATTATTCCTTCACTTTCTACACTGATATTTATTGGTACAGTACAGGTATTTGTTTTACAAAGCCCATTGTATGGAGAAGAGCCTACATAATATTTTATCCCTGTGAGGACTGCATCGGTGAATGTTTCCCAGTCTTGTGCTGTTATTGTTTTTGGAAGAGTGTTATTGTATCTTCCTGCTTGGGCAGAAATGAAAAAGTTATTAAAATTTGTTTCTGTGCAAATAGAATTTTCTTCTTGGGGGCAGGTATATGCTGTGTCCGTTTCTTGAGAGTTGTCAAGAGGAATTTCGTAGAGTGTTTTTCCTGCGTCATAGTCTCCAGATGCAAATATACATATAAGATATTCTCCTTCAATGATATGCTCCATTTCAATCACACAGCTCTTTGTTGTTCCTGATTCAGGGAGATCACAGCTATCAGAACCACCAGTCCAGCCTATTTTAGGATTTCCTGTAGGAACAGAGAGTGCAAGTGCTTGCAGGTCTCCTTCTGTAGAGAGCTTTGTATAGTTTGCTGCAATGGTGAGATGTTTTGTTCTTGGAAGATTCAAAAATTCACAGTAATAGGTATTTCCTTTTATATATCCTGTTCCTTCTTTCGTATTATCAAAGTCTTCTGAGAAAATTTTTGTGGTGTTGTATGCAAGAAATGAGCCTAGGTAATACCAATCTATGGTTCCTTCATTCCCAAAATCCATGCTGAGTGCTGTTGGTGAAGTTATTGCTTCTATAGTGAAAGAAACATCGGATACTTCTGCGTATCGAGGAATTTTTAAGCTTAAAAATTGTGAAGCTGCGTTTGAAAAAGAAAGGGTTTTTATTGTTGCTTCGTTTGTTCCGTTTAGTTCTGAGGATTCATATTCAATGGAATAATTTGCTTTTTTTAGGATTTCTTCTATAGTATAAGAATAACTTTTTGTTGCAGTTGCGATTGTTATTGTTTCTGTTGGCTTGATATTCTCAGAAAGTTCTAGGAAGAGTGTTCCTTTTATAGGTGCGTTTATTGCAATCTTTGTGTTGTCTAAGCTTATACTTAGAGGAGATTTTGTTGCTTCAGATACTGTAAAACCTGTGAGTTCAGGGTTTGGAATACAAAAAAAGCTGAGTGCTAAAATCAATATAGCAATGATAAATAGTATTCTCTTTTCTTTCATTTCATCCTCTTTTTGCTTCTTATTGTCTGTTATATATAAAAAGCTTGTGCTAAAACTTATAAAGGCTAAGTTGTTTTTTGCAGGATTATGTGGGAGAAATTTCAAGAATTTTATTATCAACATTATAAAAAACTCTTTTTTGTACCTTTGTTGATTGTCCTTTTGGCATTAGGATCTTTAGTGTATACTTATTCTACTACAGGAGATATTGTTGCAAAAGATGTTTCTCTCAAAGGTGGAACTACTGCAACTATTTATAGCTCTGAAAGCTTTCCAGATTTAGAATTGAAGCTTTTAGAAAAATTTCCTGAGGGTGATTTTACTGTTCGAAGTTTAGAGGCATTTGGTTCTGATACTTCTTTGGGAGTTATTATTGAAGTGAGCACGATTGATGCAGATGCTTTAGAGCCTGCATTGGAAGAAATTACTGGTTTGGAATTAAATGGGGAGAATTATTCTGTAGAATTTATTGGTGGGAGTTTAGGCGCAAGTTTCTATAAGCAAATGGCAATTGCACTTTTATTGGCCTATATATTTATGGGAATTGTTGTTTTTGTTACTTTTCGCGTTCCTATTCCTTCATTTGCTGTTATCTTTGCTGCATTTGCAGATATGATTTGTACGCTTGCAGTGTTTCCTCTTTTTGGCATCAAGCTTTCTACGGCAGGAATAGCTGCATTACTTTTGCTTGTAGGTTATTCTGTTGATACAGATATTTTGCTTACTACTCGTCTATTGAGAAGACATGATGGAACCTTGTTTGTACGGCTTATTGATTCTATGAGAACAGGTTTAACTATGACTGCTGCTGCAATAGTTGCATTAGGTGTTGGATATATTTTTTCTAGTTCTTATGTTCTTCAGCAAATGTTTCTTATTATTTTGATAGGATTAGTTTTTGATGTGATTATGACTTATGGTATGAATGCAGGACTTTTGATTTGGTATCTTCGAAAGAAAAAGGTGGAGGCATGAGAAACTATTTTACCTGGAGAGTGTGGATTCTTCTTATTGCTCTTCTTTTAGGGGCTCTTGCTCTTGCACCTAATCCTTGGGCGAGCGGCGTAGAGATTGTAAGTATAGATGCTTCTAGTGATGCTGCACAGTTTGGTTTGCAAGTTGGACAAAAGATTCTAAGCATTAATGGACAAAAAGTTTCTAACGAACATGATGTTGTTCAAGCTTTAGCTTTATTTGATTATCCTGAACAGGAAGTTATTGTTAAAACCTCAGAGGAAGAAATAAAATATACTGTTACAAATGATCTTGGCTTTTTTGTTGATGAGAATTTGACTATTGTTGAAAGTTCTGTGAATGTTAGTGAAGGAAGTACTTTGCTGTCTATTAATAGTGAAAAAATTTCTGATCTTGAAGCGTTTGAAGTGTTGTATGATACTCTTATTCCTGAAAAGGTTATTAAAATTGATACTGATGAAGGGCTTATTGCATATCTTTCTAGGGAAATTCCCCCTCTTGTTGTAAGCGAAGCAACAAAAACAAATCTTCGATTTGGTTTAGATTTTACTGGGGGTACAAGAGTACTTTTACATCCAGTCAGCAGTGAGGAGATTACAGATGAAGATATTACTACTCTTATTGATGTTTTAAGCAATCGCTTGAATGTGTATGGACTCTCTGATATTAAAATTCGAAGTGCTTCAGATTGGGAAGGAAATAAATATGTTCTTGTTGAGTTGGCTGGGGTTACAGAAGAAGAAGTAAAATCACTTATTTCTCAGCAAGGAAAGTTTGAAGCAAAAGTTGGTGAAGAAGTTGTTTTTGAAGGTGGAAAAAGGGATATTCCTTATGTTTGTAGAAATGATGGGAGCTGTTCTGGAATTCGCAGTTGTCAACAGTCTACAGAATATTGGAGTTGTACTTTTGATTTTAGTATAACTTTAAGCCAGGATGCAGCGGAACAACAGGCAGCAGCAACAGAAGATCTTGATGTCGTTTCTGAATCTGGACAAAGGTATCTTAGTGAGCCATTAGATCTTTATCTTGATGGAGAGCTTGTTGATTCTCTTTTGATAGGAGAAAATTTGAAAGGGCAGGCAACGACTGGGATTTCTATTTCTGGACCAGGGTATGGAAACACCGAAAGTGCAGCTGTTGAAGATGCAACTGCAAGTATGAATACACTGCAGACCATTCTTATTACTGGTTCTCTTCCTTTTGATTTGGAAATTGTAAAACTTGATACTATTTCCCCTGTTATGGGAGAATCTTTCTTGAAAAATATGCTTTTTGTTGGATTGCTTTCTATTCTTGCAGTAGGGGTTGTTATTCTTGTTCGATACAAAAAATTTTCCTTCTTTTTTCCTGTGATGTTTACTCTCTTAGCAGAGTTGTTTTTGATTTTGAGTTTTGCTGCGGTTGTTGGATGGAATTTAGATATTGCTGCACTTGCAGGAATCCTTGCAGCTATTGGGACTGGTGTTGATGATCAGATTGTTATTCTTGATGAAGCTGTACGAGGAAGAAAAGAAACGACTAATACCAAAGAACGATTAAAGAGAGCATTCTTTATTATCTTTGCAGCATATGCAACAACGGTTGCAGCAATGTTGCCTTTATGGAATGCAGGTGCTGGTTTACTTCGTGGCTTTGCATTGACCACCATTGCTGGAGTCACTATCGGTGTGTTCCTTACACGGCCTGCATTTGCTTCTTTTATTGAGAAATTAGATGCAGAAAAGAAAGAATAGTTTTCATTTCCTAAATCCTTTTAAGTTTCTTTTTCTTTTTGTGTGTTTATGGAAGAAGATAGGCCATCTCATGCTAGGGAAATTCTTTCTTCTTGTTTTGAGAGATTGCTTCAAAAATATCCAGAGAGATCTTCTTCTTTCGTTCCATGTATTCATTTCCCTGTTTATACTGAGGCAGATGAATATGGAAAAAAAGTTTCTTTGGATTCTGGTTCTCCTTTCACTTTGCATAGGATGAATACACAGAACTTTGAATTCCTTGATTATGCAAAAATACTTTTTCTTCCTGCGGTACGCAATAAAGTTCTTGCTGTTGCACTTGGGGAGAAGTATCCTTCAAAGGAAAGTGTTTCTCTTGTTATTCAAAATCAACTCTTTGCTATTCTTCCAGAAACTCCTTATTCTGCTCTTTTTCTTGAATATATCCCTGCTTCCTTTGCAGAGCAGATTCTTCATTTGAAAGAAACCTCTTCACATGTGAGTGGTTTTGCAGTAACTCGCTGCCTTGAAGAGATTCTTGCTGATGGCACAAGGCATTTTCGTGCCATTCCTTTTTTTGCCTATGATTCTTCGCATGCTACAAAAGTTCCCTTTTATGTCAAACAGTCTCCTTTTCATAAAAAAATTCAATATGTTGATCCTATTTATTCTTCTGCTTGGTTTCATTCTTATTATGGTACTCCTTCAGAAAAAATGAAGCTTGTTGATTTTTTTGAGGATTTTATTTCTTCTCGTGCTTTTGAGTCTCCTTTTTATGAAACATCTTTTTCTTTTGCACAAAAAACAGCTCTTTTAAGGAAAAAAGCTTCTACTTCTATCTCTCGTTTGTTAGAATTAGCAAAATTAGCACCTTAATTATTTCTTTTCCACATATTCTTTGATCTTTTCTATTGTATCATAGAATTCTTTTTGTTGTCCCACATCTGCCCAGCCATCAAGATAATCATCCATTCCTATTAGGGTAAAATCTTTTTGTTTTTTTTCTTTTACAGATATTGCAAGATAATCTGCTTCACTTGGAAGGATACCTCTTGTTTCATCTTTTCTTTGCTCATTTTGATTGAGAACGGTTATTCGGTAGATATTTTCTCCTAGACCTATTTGTACTCTGCATGCTTGGTATTTTATGTCTGGATTATCAAATCCTTTTTTATCATTACTGAGATCTGTCCAACATATTTCTTGTGGGATTTCATTTTCTAGGATGTATGTAGCTAGGTTCCTTGCCTTTTCTGCTTTGTCTGGATGCCTTAGTTCATTTGCTGGACTCCAAGGGAGAGTTGTTGCGTAGGCATTTGTTGTAAGAAAGAGGATAAGACTTAGGTTTTTTCTTGGCATATTTTTTCTTTTCTTTTCTTCCTTAAAAACATCTTATGCTCTACGAAAACTATTTAAATAAATAGAGGTTAGAGAATGATTGAGGTGGTTGTATGGCTAGTGTTGAAAATCAAATCCTGCTTATTGCTTATATAACTCTTGCAGCAGTTATTGCTATGATCTATGGTATGCGAAGAATTTTCTTATTAGAAAGTAAAATTGTGAGCTTAGAAAGAGCAATTCTTGGTGATAGAGCAGCTAAATTGAAAAGGAAAAGATAATTTTTTTTATTCTTTTGGCATGTATGTTCCGAAAGGGTTTTTTGCTTCCACTCTTGTTTCTAGGAGATTTTCGTATCCTTCTCTGTTTGCTTCTATTTCTTCTTTTAATTTTTGGTTTTCTGTTATAACACTTTGAAATATTGGATAAGTCATAGTCTCTTTTGTTTCATAAATGCCATCATATATTTTTTGTACTGTTGCTACATATGCAGCTAGTGTTCTTTTTCTTAACCAAAAATCTGTTGAAAAATCATTTTTAATTTCTGTTGAAACATCTGTAGTTCTAAAAAGCACCCATGCCTGTTGTCCTGTTTTTGCAAACTCATGGCAAAGTGATGTTTGACTTCTTGGTGTGATACATAAGGAATCATATCCCTCTTGGAATTCTGAAAAATTTTGGTATGTTACATTTATACCATCTCTATGATGATCAATTATTTCTGTTCTAGGGTAGTTTGTTAGTTCACTGTAAAATTTTTCATCAATTTTTCTAAAATCCCCTCTTCCAATAAGTGTTCGTATTTCCTCTTGTGTTGTTTCAGGAACTTCAAAAAATAATTCAAGTTCTACTGTTGGAATATCATGTGCTTTTGTAAAGTCTACTCTTATTACTGGTGTTGTTTGGTAGCTATATCTTCCCCATTCTGTAATAAATACTGGGTTCATTTCAAGTATTCCTTCTTCAAAATTGAGTCCTTGTTCTTTCTTTCTTTCTGTATTTACACCTGAAAATACACCTGAAAAATATGATGCTCCACCAACATAGTATATCACTATTCTCTTTTCATCATTTTTATTCCATGTGCATTCTGAAGGTTTATTGGTTAGTGCATATATTTCTCTTAGAAGAGATTCATCAGCAGTTCCCATTCCTATTTCATAATCTGCTTTTCTTATTCTTTCTAATCTCTCTTTCAGTTCTTCATTTTCACAGGCATTATAATTGAGAAAATCTATTCTGCTTTTATAGAATGAAAAAGATCTTGGGAAAGTATTAGCAAATACTTTAATAGATTTATTTACTTCATCAAACTCAAAAAAACTTGCAAAATTAAAAGTATAAAAATTAGGATCACCACGCTTTTCTCTTTCATAGGATAATGCTTCTTCATGTGCTTCAAGAAGATAGTTTAAAAATGGTCTATTTAGGAATTCTTCAGTCCAATTTCTTAAGATATATGGATCTAATGTTCCTGCTGGAATTGGTGCTTCTTCTTTTTTTATTTCTGTAGCAATTTTTGGCTTTTTTGCATATGCTGCATCTGAGAATAATGAAACACCTGCAAGGAGTGTGAGTAAGGTTTTTTTCATACAAAAATGGACTTTATCTTAGTATATAAACCTTTGTGTTATTTACTTCTTAGTAGGAGTTACTCTTCTTTAAACTCTATAAGACTAAAAATATTATATTCGTTAAGTTTTTCTTCTCCTTTAAGTTCTGAGAGTTTTATGAGGAAGGCGCATTCTACAATAATTCCCCCTAGGCTTTCTATAAGCTGTGTCGCAGCCTTTGCCGTTCCTCCTGTTGCTAATAAGTCATCCACTAAGAGAACTCTTTCCCCAGGAATAATTGCATCACTATGGATTTCTAACGTATCTGTTCCATATTCTAAGGCATAATCTATTCTTCGTGTATGTGCTGGAAGTTTGTTTGCTTTTCGTACTGGGACAAAACCGATGCCAAGCATATATGCTAAGGTTGCTCCAAGAATGAATCCTCTGCTCTCTATTCCTACAATTTTATCAATTTTTCTACCTTTATACCGAATAGAAAAATATTTCATAACCTCTTTCAAACCTTCAGGATCTTTTAGTAAAGTTGTAATATCCCTATACATAACACCTGGTTTTGGGAAATCTGGAACAGAACGAATTTTTGCCTTTATATCATCCATGAGGAAAATAACAGAAAAAGAGCTTATAAATATTCTTATCCTTGCTCGTAGACGATAGGATCTCGCTCTTTTAATTCCCTTTTTGCAGTATCTAGGTTTTGTTTTGTATTTGCATAGATTGTATAGAGGATTTCTCCTTTGTATACTAGACTTTTTATTCTTTTTCTTAAATATATACCTGCAGTCTTTTCTTCTGGTGCACCTGCTAATGTTGCAAGAAGAGAAATTTCTTTATTATGTATTTCTTTGATTATTCCTTTTTTTGCTGCACATACATTGTAAAAATATTTTGCTTTTGGAATGCTTATGTGTTTTTTTCCACCTTGTGCGATAATTATTTCTTGAAGCTTATGGTAGGCTTTTCCAGATTCTAGTGCAGCAAGAACTTTTTCTTCTGCGTTCTTTTCTCCAACAAGTTTGAGTGTTTCTGTTGCCATAAAGATTGCTTTTTCTCTGAGATCAGATGGGCCATTGCCTTTCAATACAGAAATGACATCTGTTGCTTCTAATGCTGGGCCAATTCCATTGCCGATAGGCTGTGAACCATCTGTAAGAATGATTTTCATTTTAAGGCCTAGAAGTTTTCCTATTTTTAGGAATAATTTTTTAAGTTTTTTTGCTTCTTTTTTTGTCTCTGATTTAGTTCCTTTTCCCCAAGGGATATCAATGAGTACATGTGTTGCTCCTGCAGCCTTTTTCTTTGCCATAATACTTGCTACTAACATGCCTTTTGGATCGATACTGAGAGGATGGCGAATTTTAATCATTTTATCGTCTGCAGATGCGAGGTCTACACCTCCACCCCATGCAATACATGCTTTTGTTTTTCTAACTACTTCTTCTATTTTTTTTCTACTGAGGTTTACTGGTGCAAGCACTTCGAAAGTGTCAGCGGTCCCTGAGGCAGAAGTGATCGCTCTTGAAGAAGTCTTTGGAATTGTGTATCCGAGAGAGGCAATAATAGGTATGACAATCATTGTTGTTCTGTTTCCTGGGACACCACCACAGGAATGCTTATCTAAAATAATTTTTCCTTTTTTGAAATGCAAACGTTCACCATTATTGACAATTGCATTTGTTAAGTCTACTGTTTCTTGGATGGAAAGACCTCTGCTATAACATGCAGAAACAAAATAAGTTAGTTCTGTTTCAGAAAGTTCATTTTTTACAATGTCTTTGATAATACTATTAATTTCCTCCCCTGAAAGTGTTTTCCCTTGGAGTTTTCTTTTGATAGCTTGAATTGATGCTGGATGTTCTGCGCGCTCTACTTCTATTTGCATGCCATGGGAAATTTTTACTTTTTTTAGAACTTCTTCAAATAAACCTATTTCTCCTTCTTCAATTCCTTTTTTTGTTGTGTCAACTACACAGTTTGCAATTTCTTTTTTTCTTGTAATGCGTACTCTTTCTGTTGGGAATATGCCTAGAAGCTTTGCAGTTTTTTCATGAAGAACTGCAACTAAAGGACCTCCAGTTGTGAGTTGTATATCCTTAACTTTCAATTTCATCTTTTTTCTCCGTATAAATCTCTAGAACGAGTTCAAAAAGAGATAAGACTAATGGGCCTATAAACATACCAATGAAACCAAATGAAGCAAGGCCTCCAAGAACTCCAATGACGATGATGAGTGGATGAATCTCTGCGCGCATTCCCATAATTTTTGCTCTTAGTACTGTGTCAATGAGGGTGGAGAGAATGAGAAAACCAAAAAGTCCAATTGCTATTGCTTGTGAAGTGTTTCCTTGTACATAACTTATGATAGTCATAGGAACCCAAACTAAGGTAGCTCCTATTCCTGGGATGAGTGCAGTGAGACCAATGATAAAAGCCCAGAGAATCGGTGCTGGAACTCCTAGAAAATAAAATCCAATCATTGCAACTATTGCTTCTATTGCAGCAACGGTAACTGTTCCATAGAAAAGTGATTCAATGCTTGTCGTGAGTTTTTTTTGAAATCTTTTTTTATAATTTTCTTCTAGAGGGATGAGAGAAGTAATTCTTGTTACTAATTTTTCTCCGTCACGTAAAGCGAAGAAAATAATAAAAAGCATAATAAAAAATCCAACAATGAGGTTTGGAAGAGAAAATATTAATGCAGAAACACGTGTTAGAATGTAACTCACTGCTGTCTTTGTTATACTATTAATATAATTTTGTGTACTTTCACTAATGTCTATATTTAGTTGGTTTATAAAAAGTTCTTTAATATTTTCAATATTGGTTGTTGTGTATATTTCTGATGCTTGTTGGATGAGAGAATGTGCAATAATCACTAGAGGGATAACAATGATAAAAAAAAGCATTATTGTAAGAATTCCAGCAGCAATACTTTCTTTCATTCTTTTTCGCAGTCTTCTTTGAAAAGGAAAAGCCATATAGGCAAGAATAATACTAAGTAGAATTACTGTTAGATAGGGTTTTATGATTAGAAAAGAGAGGAATACCAGAAGTAGAATAAGCCCATATCTAATGTATACATTTACCTCTTTCACTCTCTTTTTGTTGGCTTGTAGATATATAAATATTGCTGTTTAGAATATAAAAGTTTAAGAAGTACTGATTTTATTTCATTTTTATGGAAGAACAAGATATCTTTAGTGTTTTACAATTTATTCATAAGCAATTAGAAAAGTATTTTTTTGTGTGGAGAATTGATGGAAGTGCAAATCTTCGCTTACAAGGTGTTGATGTCAATGTTCGTGTTTTGGAACTCAAAACCAATGCTGAAGGTGTGCGTATTTTTAAAGAAGTATTCAAAAACTATTTTGTTCAAGAAGATTATAATGAGGAAATTCAAGGTGATGTCTTAGAATTTGAAATCTTAGGATTCCCTGTTGAAGTTATTAATAATAAATATAATATGCTTCATCGTGTAAAAAAAATTACTTTGCAAGGAATGAGCTTACCTGTGTTACCTTTGCGGGAAGCGCGAGAATTTTATGCAGTTACAGGGAAAGAAAAGACTGTTACTGTCTTAGATAGACATTTATTGAGATAAATAAGTTTTTTCTACATTTGGAAAGATTGTCTTTTTCTTTTGTTCCATTTTACTTAAGATTTTACTTGTATCTTTGAAAGTTCTAACGCATATTTTCCTATGGCTTGTATATCTTCTGTTATAAAATCTACTGCGAGGCTCTCTAAAGAAAAAAATCTTATTCCCTTTATTTCATTTAGGTTTCCTTCTAAGTGTGTTATATCCTTTGCTTTGCAGAGATAAAATAGTCCAAAGTGATCATGATCTCCTACGCTATGCACATTTGTATAAAATGGAAGTGCACATTCTTCTCTGACATTTCTTCCTGTATACAATCTTTTATACTGTAAAAGTTCTATATCTAGATTTACTTCTTCTTTAACTTCTCTTATTACTGCTTGATCGGGAGTTTCATTTGGTTCAATATGCCCTCTAGGTGGAAGCCATATTTGCAATTTGTTATGAAGAATAAGAAGAAGTTTGTCTTCATGGATAATATATGCTCCAACAGTGAGATTTGTTTTCATAACTATAGTATTTCTTTTCTTGTTTATTATTATATATCTACTTTAAAATAAGTATTAATGCTACTACAAGAATTGCAATACTTCCTATTGTTGATAAGCTGAAAAAACTGAAGTATTGAAAAACAAGGGCTGCTAATAAAATTGCACCTAAAGTTCTTTGTTCTATTGCAATTGATTTTCCCATTAGTACACGATCCTTGGACCGTAGCCCCAAAGTTTTACTGCTGCTGCTAGTTCTGAATGAGGATGTTGTTCCACCCATTTTTTTAGAGGAATTTTTTTCATTGCAAGTTCTCGTGCTTGTTCTATTGCAATGACACCAGCTTCTACGCCATCAGGATGGCCAAGTAAACCACCACCACATTGGATAATAATATCTTCCCCTAATTCTTTAAGGATTAATTCAAAATCCCCTGGATGTAAACCACCGGAGGCAACCATCCATACTGGTTTTATATGGTACCAGTCTTGTCCCAGAGAAGGAATTTTTGGATGAGGCTTTAGATTTTTTTCTTGCAAGACTTGTTGGATGTATTTTGCTTCACCATAGTCTTCCATTTTTGCTAATGGAGAGCCCCCATGCAAGGTATCTACACCTAGTAGACGAAATGTTTTTGCAAGGAAAATCATAGATACTGAGAAGCCATAGAGTTTTCCATGACCATGCACTCCAGGAGAGTTGTCTCTTGTAATAAAACCATGCATTGCACGGTGCGCATGAATTGCAAGACCAGGATTGTATCTGCGCATAGTATCTGCTGCTGCGAAACCAGTGCAAACTACATCAAGCATCATGAAAATGCCACCATTGTCTTTGATAAGTTTTGCGCGTTTTCTCATGACTTCTAGATTTGAATGTGATACATTACAAAGATAAAATTTTTTCTTGCCTGTTTGTTTTTCTGCAGCTTTGAGCGCTTTCAAAACACACTTTGCCCGTTCGTCAAATTTGTTAAAAGAAAGATTTGTAAGATTTTCATCATCTTTTATTCCATCATAGGTGCCAAGACCAGATGTGAAAAGCATTTTTGCTAAGTCTGCTTGTTCTTTTGCTGTACGACCAATTTTTGGTTTTGGTACTGTTGCAACTAAGGGGCCTCTTGGTTTTTTGAGAAGTTTTCTTATTCCTTTTACTCCAAAGCGAGGACCAGGAAATGCTTTTATCATTTTTTCTGGGAATTTGACGTCATAGACGCGCATTGCAGAAACCATTTTCATGCCTGCAATGTTTCCAATAATGCCTGCAAATAATCCTGAAATATTATCTAACTCAAAAAGAAATGGAGGGTATGCTACTTTGAACATGTGATTCGTGTAGTCTAAGTCAAAGGCCATTGCTCGTTCTTTTGCTGCACGAGACATTCCAGAGCCTTCCCCATCATAGACTTTTGTCCAGGTGCCCGTAGAAGATTCTGCAGCAACTGAAGCAGCTGCATCTTCAAATATTTTTTTTAGAGATTTTCCTTTTGCTTCTTTGATTGCAGTTTCTGAAAGTTCCACTTTGATTAAGGTTATAAGATATTCTTTAGAAGGTTTCCAGTCTTTTGCTGCTACGTAATTAAGTTGTACTGCCATCTTTCCTCTTTTTGTTTTTTATAGCTGAGAGGATTTAAATAGCTTCTCTTTTTTTCATCTCATGTTCTCTTATCGTGATTCTTCCTTCGAGGAGATCTAAAGAACCTGTCCATTGCTGGTAGAATATTTCTAATTCTTGCAAAGGTTTTTCTCCGGCTTGTAGAAGACGCAGTGCATTGAGTTTGGCTCTAAGAGAAACTTCATATGCTGAAGAACTTCTTCTTTCTTGTTGCAGAATAAAAAGATGTGCAGAGCTTCTATCTTCTGTTATTGTATTTGCAGAAATGAGAAGAGGATTTTTGCCATATCTTTGTAGAAGATTTATGAACATATAATCTTCTATTTTTCCTATTTCTTTGAGAATAATAGGATGCTTTTGTGTTATTCTTGCAAAACTCCTTCCTAATTCTGGTGGAAGATAATTTTCTCGCCAGCGAAATAAAATAATCCCTTCTTCCTCTCTTGCATAAGAACATGCGTTTGCAGTTTGTGTAAGAGATTCTTGATAGATGCTTGACAGATCTCTATAGTATTGCTCATTTTGTTCTCCTTTTGTTTTTTCTTTTAATCTTTGGAGTGCATAGTGATTTATTCTTATTAATGGGCTTTGTGTACACTGTTTTTTGCCGTAACGAACAAGGAAATGTTTTGCTTCAGAGCTTTGTAACGCTTGTTTTGCTTTTGCTTGTATATCTTTATTTTTCCAAATCCTTTGTATGAGTTTTTCTAGCTCTTGTGTTTCCATTTAGTTCCTCTTTGCTAGTCTTCGTAATTTCTCTAGCCTTTGTCTTAGTGGATATTCTTTTGTAAATATTGCCTCTTTGAGTTCTTGTTTTTGTATGGTTTGTGCTTCTAGGCTTTGATGCAGACGCTGTCCTAAACGATCTCCTATGTGATGTGCGAATAATTGGGAGAATTCAGTTCTTTTTACAAATCCTATCATTTTGCAATAAAGCTCTTTTGCTGTAGAGACGTCATTACAAAAATATATATTTTTATAAAATTCATCTATGTTTCCTTCAAGGAATTCTTCAAAAAGTGCTTTTCCTGTAAGATCTTTTGCACCAAGAATATTTTCTGGAAGTTTTGTGTCAATATTTCTATTTAGGCCATAGATTCTTTTTATGAGTTCGGCTCCTGCTTCTTGAAGAATATGCATGGAAAGATTTGTAGAGTACTGTTGCGCTCTTCTTTTAGGGATATATTTTCCTATAAAGAAATGGGATGTTTCTTCTAAAATACATTCAGTTGTTTCTTTAGAAATGGGAAGAATAATTGTTTCTGCTGGAATATCTCCTCTGGCTTCTGTAAGGTATGTTGCTCCTTCTATTCCTCTTTTTTTAAGCTCTTTATAGTTCGGGGATGCGATGATAATAATGTTTGGTGTTTCTGGCTGAGGAAGATCCCAGTCATATGCCAGCCATTTTATTACCCACGTTACAGATCCCTTTACTTGCTCTTCTAGTTCTAATAGGGCTTTTTGCATGTTATTTCTGTTAAGTGGTTATTTTGGAAAAGTATATAAAGGATTTGGTTTGAGGGATTTTATAGATTTATTTAAAGTTGCCTCTTTTCAAGCAAAAGCTTTATATATTAGGTTTGTCCCTTTAAAGTAGTCTCAGAGGTGATAGGATTCATGAGATGCGAAAAAACCCTTTAATCTTTAAACATGAAGAATTTGAGTTTCTTCACCGTGTTTACTTGGCACAGCCTTCTAAAGGGAAATTTTATGAAGGAATTCAACGTAAAAAAGGTGTTGGCTTGAACAAAGACCAGATTATTTTTATTAAGAAAAAATTTTCCGAATGGAAGCAGAAAAATCCTAATGAATTACTTTGGATGGGTAATGAGGCTGAGTAAGATATGGAAAATGAAGATCTTTGTTTCTCTTTTGGCATAGGTGCTGGCTTAGGTTTATTTTATCCTGTTATTTCTTATTGTGTTCGATTAAGGCAACAAAAAAAAGATTTAGATAAATCACTTGCTGAGTTAGTAGGCAAGGAGTACGAAGCGCATATATCTGAACATGCTCGAGATCTTTGTTTACAGGAAAGAGGGCTTTCTGCGGACTTTCCTACTCTTTATAATGTTGATCTTCTTCAAAGATACTTAGAAATGCATCCGGAAAAAAGAAAAGAATGGGGTTTTATACAAAGATATTATGAAGGAGTCCATAGGGCTGCTTTGAGTAAGGAGTATCCTTCCCAAATATTAGAAGGTTCTGTTGTTTCTTTAGAACAAAGAATGTTATAGATACTTTTAAATATCAATGATAAATTTTTCTCTTTATGGTTATCCCTGTAGCACAATTTCAAGAAGAATTACGAAGGATTAAAGTTTCTCCTCATATAGAGACTTTCTCTGCAATAAGTAGTGAGAGTTTTATGTTGCGTCCTGAACAGAGAGGAGAACTCTTCCAATCTGGTATAGGCCTTCTTTCAGGATCCTATATAGGACATATTTCTGATAAAGTTGTTTTTATTGCTGGTGTATACTCTGCAAATAAGAAAGAGTTAGCTACGTTATATAGAAGAATGAGAGGAAGCTTTCAAATTGAAGGCCTTATAGGCTGTTTAGATCCTCTTTTCTATGTAGCTCCTCATACAAAGGAAATACAATTTTATTCTTATGGGGAAAGCCTTCTTCAAGGTCTTGCTCCTTTTTGCTCTCCAGATATTTTTATTTGCCGTACTTTTCGTTCAACAAGGGGTTTAGAAAGAGAAATTTCTCAAGAAGATATTAAACAAGTTTTTCTCCAGAATCTTGCTCCAGGTATGCGTGATAGTTTTCCAGAGAGAGAGATTTTTGTAAAAGAGCTTACAGGCATTTTTTCTTCTTTTCCTTGCTATGGCTATGGCTTTAATTCTTGCCGTAATGGAAAGAATTATGCTGAGCGTGCAAAGAGATTATATAGAGAAATTGCATCGCCTTCTTTTCGTGCAAAGCTTTAAATAGCAGATTTTTTTGTGTTTTTTTATGCATCCACTTACTCTGTTTGAAGAACTGGGCATTCGACATTTTGCTGGGCCTTTTGCTTTGAATCATATTCTTGAAGAAAAACGCCGAGCATATCTTGAAGAAAAGGTTGGTATTCTTGCGCGAAGCTATTATGGGCACATTGAGAATAAAGCTTTCCTTATTTCTGGACTTGTACAAACGCCCTCTGCAAAAAAAATCTTTGAAACTTTTTCTCGTTTAGGTGTACAAAAGTCTTGTCTTTATCCTTGGGTTTCTTTTTCTGATGGAGAGACTTGGTATGGTCATTCTTCTAGCCTTGTTTTTGATATTCATATTATTCATCCTCCTTCTGTGTATGTTTCTATTGGTGATTTCCCTCAAGATGGTCTTGTTTTATTAGCAGATATCCAAGCACGAAGTATTTTTGATGAACAATTATTGCCACAGACTCCTCCGGGTGATGCACGTGAAAGCTTTGTGAGAGATTTTTTGGATGCAATTACACAAAAAAAAATCTATGGTTATGATCTTCATTATGGCTATAAAAATGGAATGGATAAGGATTTTCATTATCATAACCGAAGAAGAAAATTGTATACTCTTATTCGCAAGGAGCTTCTTTCTTTAGAAAATTCTCTAGCTCCTTAATACTTTTAAGTATTGCAGAAGGTTTTTCTTTTTGTAGTTCTGTTTTTGTATGAGATCCTGTGCATACTGCAATCGTTTTTACCTTTGCTTTTTTTCCTGCACGAATATCATAGATAGAATCACCAATCATATAACCATCGTTGAGTTTGAGGAGTTGTTTTGCTTTGATAATCTCATCAGGAGCAGGTTTTGGATGTTTTACTTCATCATTTCCAATAATTTTATCAAAAATAGATCGTTCTATTTTTGCATGTTTTAAAATGCTGAGAATTTCTTTATGTTTACAATTAGAAAGGATTGCAATCTCATAGTTCTTTTTGAGTTTTTTTAGTGTTTTTTTTGCTCCTGGAATAACTTTTATATATTTTGCAGTTTGCTTGAGAACGTACGTATCATGATCTTTTGTTACTTTTAGAATTTCTTTCTTTTTAAGGTGTGGATAAAGCTTTTTTATCATTTGTGCACTTTCTAAACTAAAATATTTGAGAATTTGTTCTTTGCTCTTTTTTTGGAGTTTATTTTTTTCAAATGCTTTTTGGAATGCAAGGAGATGTACTTTTGTGGAGTATACCAATGTATTATCCAAATCAAAACAAAGAAGTTGCATACTTTTTTTATGCCATTGTTTTTTTTAAAGCTTTTGGAAAAGTTTTAATAGTTGTACATCTTGCTTTTGTTTATGGAGGGATTTTTATGAAAAGAATTTTTTTAACAGTTATATTTGGTATTTTATTATTAGGCCTTGTTTCTGCATCATGGCCAGAGGATAGTGAAGGCACAGAATTGGTTTCCGTATTGCCAAGTCCGTATGAGCCAAGTGGGCTTGCATGGGATTCTGAAAGCCAAAAATTGTATACTATTAGTGATGAGGGAATTATTACTCGTATGAACCTTGATGGGAGCAATGTAGAAAATTGGTACGTTTCTGGTGATCTTGAAGGCATTGCAGTTGTTTCTGGAAAGGTGTATATTGGCATTGAATATCCTTTTACTATGAAAGAATTTGATACAAGTACAGGTGCTTTTACAGGAAAAAGCTGGACCTTTTCTGATGTTGTTGGAACTTCTAAGATGGGTATGGAAGGTATTGCAGTTGCTGCTACAAGCAGTGGATTGCGAGTTTATGCAGGATCACAATCTGATGGAAAAGTTTCTGTGTATGATATTGACCCTTCTGTGAGTGAAAGCATGAGTTATGTTGGAAGTTTTACGCCTTCTACTGGAAGCCTTTCTGATCTGTCTTATGATGCACAAACAGGAAGACTCTATGCATTGTATGATAATAAGCTTTATGAAATGGATAGCGATGGTAATGTTCTCGCAAAGTATACTGTTGATGGAAGTGATCAAGAAGGTGTTGTTGTTGTCAGCAATTGTCCTAGCAGTACGGGAAGTATTGTTATTGCTTCTGATACACCTGCTTCTATACTGAGTTATAGTGGTTTTGCTGTCACGTGTCCCGTTGTTGAAGTAGTTCAAGAAGAAGAAGTCGTTGTTATAGATCCAAATTTAGTAGATAGCTTTAGTATCAGTAAAGGTGTTGTTTCTGTTCTCTATCAAGATGGGCATAGCAATAGTTTTACTCCAAAAAGATATGGTAAAATTCAAGCGGTTCTTTCTTCTGATGCAACAAAACTTATTGTTGGCAATGGAAAGTATCTTGCTGTGTACGAGAATGGAGTAGAGCTTTCTCATGTACGAATTCCTAGGGGTCTCAAGAAGTATACCCTATCTCTTTCTGGAGATGAGATTCTTGTCGAGTTTGCTCTTGGACGTTACCGTTATAGTGTCCTCTTCACTCTTGATGAGGATACTTTAGTTTTGGAATCTGTACAAAGAACAAAAAAATAATTTTTTCTTTTTTTCTTCTTCCAAAAGTATATAAGGTAGTTATTTCTTGGAAATTTGTTGAAAAGGGTGAAAAGGAGAAAAATGAGTCAAGATTTAATGATAGGTGAAGAAGAGTATGAGATTTTTGAAAGAAATACCATAGTTGCTACTTTACGAGCTTGTGAAAAAGCTGGGTACAGTCCTTTGTTCATCCCTGAGTTTGCACAACTGAGAATCGCTCATCCAGGATTGTTCAAAGATTGGGGTCAAACAATGAGCATTCGAGCAACTGGGAAAACATCTGCCGGTTCTGCTCTAGAAATCTACGCACATGTTCCTGGTGATTGGTCACAAAGACAATATATTTCTGATGCGATTTCTGAAGAGAAATTAATAGCCTATGCTTTACCTTTAACACAAGAATCTTTTGATGCTTTGGAAAAAAGAAATGGCGAGACAAAAGATGGAATACGATTAGTTACCGTTATGGATCATGCACAAGCACAAAAATGGAAGTTTGGAGAACAAAGTCTTTCTCAAGCTCTAGAAAACCCTCATGTACAAGCTTTTCTTGGTGAAGAAGAGCAAACAGAAGCATACCTAGAAGCACATAAAAAAGTGCGTGGCAATAAAATTCATCTTTGGCATTCTGATGATTTAGGCAATGTTCCTGTAGCGCGTCCTTTGGTGCTGTTCAATGATTACCTCAGTAGCAACTACGGCTTCATTGGCGTTAGGCGGGTTCCCGGGGTACGAACTATTGAAGAGAAAATAAATGAATAATTCTTTTTACTCTATTCCTTTTCCGAGAATTTCTACAGCATTTTTATATGCTATTCCTTCTTGATATTCTGTATTAAGTGTACTGATAAAACCTCTTGATACTTTTATAGCTCTATCATATATTTCTGGATCATAATTATATTCTGGCCCCATTTCAAAACTCCATAGTACTTTGTTGGGAAGTGTTTCAATGAGTGTTGTATATCGTTGATTTGCATCTGTGATATACCTCTCATAACTTGTATCAAATTCTTCAATGAATAATTCTTTTGCTTCCTCATTTTTCTTTGTTTTATATGTTTCGAATAATCCTTGTTGTCCATCATATAAAATATCATTTGCATCTATAATTAAGTAGATATTTTCATACTTTTGCATCAGTTCTCTTATTTTTTGTTCATTACTTTGGAACTCTTTTGCTTCAATATGTATAAGAAATGTTGTATTTGGATATTCTATAAGTGTTTCTTCAAATTCGTCTCTTTGTGCTTCTCCTGCATTTATTTCCAAAAAAAGAAGATATTTTTTTTCTTCTGCAAAATTATACAATTCCTGGATTTTATAGTTTGTTGTTTGTACATTCCAAGAGCTGAACTCTAGTCTTCCAAGTCCTGTTATAGAACCTTCTCCAAATACTCCTCTTGCATCTTTTTCTGCATCTTTGTATTTTTGTGGAAGTTCATCGTTAAAGAGTGCTTGTTTTGCTTTTTCTGTTGCTAATCCTGGGTTTATCATAAGAATAATTTGGGAAGGGTTTTCTTGTATTATTCCTTTGAGAGATTCTGTATCTTCTTCACTTGTTTGTACGAGCATAAAATTAATGCCATTTTCCTCTTCTTTTTCAAAGAGTGCAGCGCTGCTCGTGTTCCATTCTTTATTTGCATTATACAAAGGACCATTATAGAAGTTTTTGTATGTTATTTCTGGATTGAATAGTTCAAATTTTTCTGCTGCAGGTATTATTTCTTCTTCTTGGACTTCTGGTTCTTCTTCTACTATTTCCTCTTCACTTTCGTTTTCTTCTTCTGCTATATCTTCTGTGATTTTTTCCACTTCTGTAATTTTATATTCTTTACATGCAGAAAGTACAAGGATGCTTATTACAATAAGAATGATTATCTTTCCTCTTTTCATTCTTTTTTTTAATGTTTTGTTTCTTATATAGTCTTTGCTTTTTTGAGAAATTCTTTAGGTTTGAGGATACCCTGCTCACAAATGATTCCTTTGATGTGTTTGAAATGGATTTTTTCAAATGCAGGATTATGCATGAAAATATTTTTTTCCGTTGTAGTCCATATTTCTTTAGGAGAGCGCTCTTCAATACTTTCTTTGTGTGCATCATATTTGTAGAGTGAAGCACAGATATACAAAGGTTTGTGATAATGATTTGCGAGAATTGCAAGCAGTTCTGAGCCTATTTTATTGTAGACCCCTTCTGAGGTAATTGCATCAGCGCCAATGAGAATACAGTCTGCTTCTTTGATAGCATTGCACATTGATGCATCCACATAGTGATGTACAGGAATGTGTGCTTTTGCTAGTTCTGTTGCTGTTTTTCTCCCTTGCAATAAAGGGCGTGTTTCTGTATTATACACAATGATTTTTTTTTGCTTTACTTTTTTGAGGATGTTTGTTACGGTACTTGCATGGCAGTGTGTATAGACTTTTGTATGCTTGTGTATAAGCTTAGTTCCATAAAAAACTATTTTTTCTTTGTTCGCTTTTTGTTCTTTCAAAAGTTGGTCTATTTTTTGCAGGAGTTTTGTTTTTGTCTCTTCTTTTTCTGCATAGGAAAAAAATGCGTTCAGATAATTGCGCATTTCTGGTTCTGTTGAGCGCGTATTGAATAGCTTTATTTTTGCAAGGTCTAATTCCCATAAAAGAGCTTCGTGTTTTTTTGCTTTTGATTGTTTAAGAATGTTTTTTATTGCAAGAAGTGCTGCTGTTGTAATGTTTTCCGCTCCTTGAATTTTTAATTCTTTTATTGCTTTACAGGTCTGTTCTAGGTTCATTCCCTTTTCTTAAGAAGAAAAAGTATTTAAAGATTCTTACTGCTTCTTTGTTTCATGCAGAAAAGTTATACTGGATTACTTCTTGTTCTTGTTTCCGTCTTCCTTGTTGATATTGGACAATTGTTTTTGAAGTATGGAGTGAATCAAGTAGGAAGCTTGGATTTTAGTGCTGGATATATTGCTCCTTTTCTAGGAATTTTCTCTAATATTTTTGTTCTCATTGGTGTTGTGCTCTTTGTTTCTAGTTCTTTAGGGTGGTTATTGGCATTGAGTAAAATACCTTTGAGTTATGGTTATCCTATAGTCAGTTTTGGATATGTTTTTGTGAGTTTGTTATCTTGGATATTTTTTGATGAAACACTTTCCTTTTTACGTGTTGTTGGATTGATGGTTATTGTTGGGGGCGTGTTTTTGTTAGCACGAACAGAACGATGAGCCTTGCAATTGTTTTATTAGTGATAAGTGTATTTTTAGGAGTTGTTGCACAATTAGCATTGAAAGAGGGTATGATTCAAGCGAAGATTCTTTCTTTTCGATCTGAGAAGATAGTTCCTCTTTTATTGAAAATGTTTTGGAACAAATTTGTTCTGCTTGGCTGTGTATGTTATGCTGTTTCTCTTTTGATGTGGCTGGTTATTTTATCTAAACTAGAATTAAGCTATGCTTATCCCATGATTAGTTCAGGATACTTTTTTGTTGCTTTAGGGTCGTATTTTATTTTCAAAGAGAAGATTACGTTGCAGCGATGGCTTGCTATAGGAATTATTATCTTTGGTGTGGTGCTGGTTGGCTTGAGTTGATTCCTTTGAAGGGTTAAATACCTTGGAGCTCTGTACTGGTGGGTTGTTCATTTTTCTTTTTAAAGTTTTTTTTACAAAAACAGATTACAAATGTTTTTAAACAATATATAATTTCTTTTTTCTATGAAACTTATCTCTCTAAATACTGGGCTGGAAAGGAATTTGATCCACTTATGGCTTATGTTTCTACTTCTCATGCTGATTTTTTTCCTTTTGCCTGCGCTTTCGCCATAAATCACTACTCTTTTTGCATCTCTATTTTTAGATCCCTTTTTTCTTTAATAAGCTTACTATAGAATTTTAAAAAAATAAAAAAATTATGCCATATTAAAGTTTTCTCGCAAGAATTCAATCATAATGGTGTTCCCTGCAATTCTATACACTTCATAGGCATTGTTGAGCTGCTCTTTCTGCAAGAAAATATCTCCTACATTGTTGAGTTTCTCTTTAGATTGTGCGAATTCATATGCTTTTGCAGCCAATACTAATTGGTCATGCTTGACACATTCATCTCCCACAGTGACTAATTTGTCTCTATGGCTTAAGAAGCGGAATACTTCAATTGCACTTTCGTATTTTTCTCTTTTGAGGCATTCATCACCTACAAGAAGAAGTCTTGTTTTGTCTTCTACAAGCTGGAATGCTTTAATTGCATCTGCCATTTGTCCATCACGCAAACAAACTTCCCCTACCGCCATAAGCCTGTCTCGTGCTTCTGCAATCCAATAGCATTCGATTGCATGAGAAAACATATTCATATTTTTATATGAATCGCCAATTTCGATTAATTTGTCCTTATTCTTTGCCTTCATATAGGCTGCAATTGCTTCTTTGGTTCGCCCTTTTTTTACCAATTCTTCAGCAACTGCATTGAGAATTCCCCTTTGCATGTCTTCGCCAAACATGTCAAGGTTCGTGTTCTCAAGACCTTTCTTTAGAACAATTGGAACCATGCGTTTGAATGTGTCCTCTTTTTCTGCGTTAAACTTTTGTACAAGTTCTGGAACAATGTTTTTGAGTTGATCTACCATCTTATTGTGGGTAAATACAGAAGGGCTTTAAATATATATTTAGCCTAGAACTGTTATTTTCTAAAGAGTATAACCATAAGATTCAATAAATTTCATTTTAAAAAAAGAAGAGAGGAAAAATTCCTCTACTCTTTGTCCATCACTGTTCTTATGTAGTTCATTGGTTTAATATCTGTAATAATTGTTTTATGTATAAACCACTTTCCATCTTGGCTTATATACATACAGGTTTCTACTACAGGTTGCTCGTTTAAGTCTTGAATTTTTCTTTGGCTCAATTCTATTGTTTGTGTTTCTGCTTCCATTTTCTCCTCCTTTCCATGCTCACTTTGTATTCTTTCTGAGCTTGTTTCTTTTAGGAAAAACTTCTTAAAAAAGCTTTAGACAAAAATTCCGAAAGATTTCCGAAAAATCCGGAAGATTTTCGGATTAGTTCTTTTTCTTTAGAAAAAATTGAAAAAGATAGATAAAAACAATAAAACTAATGATACTGAGGTATATAAAAAGAAAACTATTCATCTTTTCTTTAAACAGATTTCACATCGATATTTTGGGATTGTTATATGCTGAGAATTAAAAACTTCCATTTCTTTGCCACAATCAAAACAATTCACTGATTTCATAGTAGTAGAAAATGTTTTATTCTTTATTAATGTTGTGGTAAATATATTCTAGAAGTATTATTTGGGGTTTATAAAAGGACATTCTTAAAAAAAAAATTAGGCTCGTATCCCGAGGAAGAGATACGAGCGCTGATTGAAGTGTGGGTTTGGGGGTAAACCCTCGTTATTTCTCTTAATATCCTGCAAAGTCAAGGCCTAATTCTCGTGTCATTGCGACAGATTCACCTTGTCTTTGTTTTACACTACCCTTTCCTAAGATGTAAGGAGATTTTACTCCGGTTACAATTGCCATAATCCGAAGTTTTCCTCTCATATCTTCAGAAATTCTTGCTCCCCAGATAACGTTTGCGTCTTCATCAAGAGCTGTAGTGATCATTTCTCCTGCTTTGTTAACTTCATCCAATGTTAAATCGGCTCCACCAGTAATGTGGATAAGTGCTCCTGTTGCGCCCTCATAACTTACCTCTAATAATGGATTCCCCAATGCTCTTTTTACTGCTTCTTCTACTCTCTTTTCAGAGCTGGATTCTCCAATACCTACAACGGATACATCTCCATTAGACATAATTGCTTTTACGTCTGCGTAGTCCAAGTTTACTAATGATGGCACTGCTATAATTTCTACAATCCCTTTAATCATTGTGGAAACAAGTTCGTTTGCAACTGCAAATGCTTGTTGCACTGGCAAGTTTCCTGCAATCTCTACAAGTCTATTGTTGTCAATAACGATTACTGTGTCACAAATATCTCTTAATTGTTGTAGGCCATACTCTGCTTTTTCAATTCTTGCTCTTTCTATGTTGAAAGGCATGGTTACAGATCCAATAACAATTGCGCCTTCTTCTTTTGCGATTTTTGCAACAACAGGAGCACAGCCTGTTCCTGTGCCTCCACCCATACCAGCGGTAATGAAGACCATGTCAGAGCCTCTCATCATTTGTTTGATTTCAGACATTTGCTCTTTTGCAGCTTCGTATCCTTTTTGTGGGAAACCACCGCATCCAAGTCCTCTTGTCAGAGATCTACCAATGAGAAGTTTTTTGTCTGCTTCTACTAGATCGAGATGTTGTTTGTCTGTGTTCATAGCGAGGATTTCTGCACCTTGTACTCCTTTTTTATAGAGCCAATTGGTTACGTTTGTTCCCCCACCACCACAGCCAACTACTTTTATGTTTGCTTGTCCAACAGTTTGTGTTGGTTGTGTCTGTGTGTTCATATTTTGTAATGCGTTTTGTACTAAAAAGTCCATTTTGTTTACCCCATATACCATTTCTTTTATGTACTGAACTAACTAAATATTTATTAATTAGTTTGTACTCTATTCAACCAAGAACAACGCCAGTTCAACTGAGATCTTTTCGCCAAAAAAGATTTCAACAATCGAATCGCCAAATTCGATTAATTTTATTATATTGTCTAGTCAAAACTTTTATATAAATATTCTTGGACTAGAATATCTATATCCTAGTATGTGTTTTATCCTCGAAAGCTTTAAAAAGGATATTTCTTGCTTAGAATAGGTGAAAGAAGAAGCATATTATAGCCCTTTTCAACGTATGTTACGGGTTGTTGCTTTTGTGTTCTTTTTAGTGTTTTCTGTTTATTTTCTAAAGAATACATAAAATATGTACTTTCTAAGGATTAGATTATTCTTTTTCTGTGTATATACTTCTTAGCATTGTGGGAGGTGTTGCAAATGAAAACACTTTTTATGTTGGAGACAGGAGGACAAGAAAAGGAGCTTCCTTCTTTTGCAGAAGCATTTGTAATCAAGAAACAAATAAGCCTAGAACAGCTTCTGGGAATGCAAGACAAAAGAAAGAGACAAGAAGAGAACAATTTTGGAATAAAACAGTATGAATATATGCTTGTGAAAAAAGAAAACTATGAGTTTTTTCTTTTTGTGAGAATGGCAGAAAACTTTCCGTATAATTTATCTGAAGGATATCCTTCAATAGGAATTGCATTGAGAATTGGGTTTTACGTATGGTAGAACGTTCATTACCATTAGTTGTTGATAGCATACAAAGTAAGATTTATACCCTGGGGTAAAAAACCTGAGTGCAAAATTATAAGTCTGATAGATAAAGTTAGTAATGAAACTGCTTAACGATGGAAAGAACACTTGGCTGATCTACGACCAGATGATGTTGCTTTGGATTTTTTCCTCTCGGAGAATTTTTTACTGATAAGAGATTTTTAAAGTTAGAGTTCGAAAGTATTTCAGGGAAATATATTCCTTATTTTCAAAGATTAGTTCCACATATTATTGGAAAAGGATATACTTTAACTTCTCTTTTTGTAAATTTACATAAAATTAAAACTCCATATTATGAAGATATAGAAGAATATAGAGGAGCTATGCATACTACAAGTGATAAAAGAATTGTTTTTTATTCTACTATTCCATTCACTAGGCAATGGAGATTTATTGATCCTGAAACAGCTCAACTAAGATAAGTATTTAAATATCTTTTTCTCTCTTATGCTTATGGAAGTTGGGGATCATATTATTGCACATACAAAAGCAGGGGATATGCAAGGAGTTGTTCTTCCTTCTTCGACAAAAAAAACATTTGTTTTGAAACTTTCTTCTGGCTATAATGTTGGTGTTCCGCGAAAGAATGTAAAAACTGTTTCTCTTGTGGAAAAAATGAAAGTTACAAAAGAAAAAGATATTAAAAAAATTGCACATTCTGTTAAGAAGAAAACCATTGCTATTCTGCATACTGGCGGAACTATTGCTTCGAAAGTGGATTATGCGACTGGGGCAGTTGTTGCAAAATATAGCCCTGAAGAAATTGTTGATATGTTTCCTGAATTAGAACAATTAGCAAATATTCGATCGCGATTGATTAGCAATATGTCTTCCGATGATATGCGTTTCTCTCATTATAATACTATGGCAAAAGAGGTTGCGAAAGAAATTAAAGAAGGAGCGGATGGCATTATTATTACGCATGGTACGGATACTATTGCATCTAGTTCTGCAGCATTATCTTTTATTCTTGAGGATCTGCCTGTTCCAGTTTTGTTTGTGGGGTCTCAACGTTCTAGTGATCGAGGAGGCACTGATGCTTTCTTGAATCTTATGTCTGCTGTGTATTTTATGCTTGAGAGTGATTTTGCAGAAGTGGGACTTTGTATGCACAAAGGATTAAGTGATGATCTTTGTGTGATTCTTCCTGGATTGAAATGCCGAAAGATGCATAGTTCTCGAAGAGATGCATTTCATGCAATCAATGCAGAGCCTTATGCTGAGGTTCATTTTTTAGAAAAAAAGATTCATATTCTTGATCATTCTTATACTAAAAAAAGTACAAAAGAATTACAGTTACAATTATTTAAAGAAGTAAAAATAGGTTGGTTGCGTTCACGACCGCAGATGTTTGCTTCTGAGCTCAAAGCTTTTTCCAAATATCATGGATTGCTTTTAGAAGGAACAGGTATGGGGCATATGCCCATTGGAAGTGATAAGGAAAATGAAAAAATTCTTGCGGAACTGAAAAAACTTTGTAAGAAAATGCCTGTGGTGATGAGTTTACAAACTCTTTCTGGGCGGGTAGATATGCATGTGTATTCTCCTGGAAGAACTCTTTTAGATATAGGTGTTTTAGGAAACTATTCTGATATGCATCCTGAGACTGCCTACATTAAATTAGCATGGCTTGTTTCCAATCATCCCAAAGAGGTTAGAGAATTATTTGGAAAAGATTTGCGTGGTGAATTGCGAAGTAGGACTGTTCAGTAAACTATTCTGAAAAAAATTCTTTTTTTAGGCTTTCTTCGTACATTCTCATTATTGTTCTACATTCTTCATCTATAGTTATTTTTTGTGGGGTTGTTAATGATGCAAGTCTTTCTGTTTTTGTCATGCTACTTTCTAATCCAAAAGGGCTCTTTTCTTTTTTGTTTGTAATTTGGACTCTGTATTTGTCTTGTATTTTTAGGATAGAACATTGAAAGTCATCTGGCCTTTCAATTCTATAGATTTCTTCTGTTTCGTTTTTTTCTTTGTAAAGATCATAGCCCATTCTTTGGAAATTTGGTTTTTGATCTTCTTCTTTACATGCAAGAAGATTTAAAAGTGTTAGAGTGAATATTTGTTGCATTTTAGTAAAAGCCATGTTCAATGAGATCTTTGTCAAAATATTTTTCTGCTTTCTTTGCATCTTTTTCTGTTGCATACAAATAAAGTGCAGTCATGAAGACTGTGTTAAAGACTTGGGTAAGCAATGAAATGAAAATTACTGCAAGGATAAGTATTGGGATTATGATAATACCAATGACAGGCACAAAAAGCAGTAAGAAAAGTGGAATGAGCAAGAGGCTTAAAACAGAACCTGCTCCAATATAGCCCACTAAGGTTTCTCCCCATGTTGCTTTTAATAAATGAAATGATTTTTTCATGGAAGCAAAAGGTGTTGTATCTTCAAATGCCATGATAGGAATAACAAAGGCTGTGACAAAGCCCCATCCAGCCAGGAGGATATCAATAACTGTATTTCCTGCGACTCTTCCCAAGCCTCCACCATATTTTTCTGCAAGTCTTCGAAGAATCATTTGGAGAATGTTGATAAGGAATAAAGTTAGTGCCCACAAGATAATCTCTTTGAGATTTTTTATACTATGCTTGATTCCACGGCTTATAGAAACTTTCTGTCCTTTTAGGACTTCTCCTGTTTCATAGGATAGTGCTACTGCGAAAAATGTTCCAAAGAATGGGCTTGCGAATAAAAGCAAGAAAAATCCGAAAAAAATGATGCCTTGCAGATTTGCTGCAATTTGCTCTTCAGAAGCTAGAAATAATGCTGGGAAGGCAAAGATTCCAATAAGGAAAAGAAATGCAATGAAGCTTAGAAAGCTGAGAACAGGAAAGACAAATAATGTAGGGTTTGCTGCGATCAGCTTGAAGCTGCCTTTGATGAGTTTCCAGGATCTTTCTAGGGCTTGAAACATTTGTTGGGGGATATTGGGAAGACTATTTAAGGCTTTTTCTTCTCCAAAAGACAACCAAAATGTATATAAACCCCTTCTATTTCCATAGAAATACATTTTAAGATAATACTTTGGAGGAAAAATAGTATGGCAAAAGAAAAACCACACATTAACATTGTGTTTGTAGGTCACGTAGATCACGGAAAAAGTACTACTGTAGGTAGATTGTTCTATGATACTGGTGTTATCGATGAGCAAACAATGAAAAAGTTAAAAGAGAAAGCTCAAGAATTAGGTAAAGCTGGATTCGAGTTCGCTTTCATTATGGATAATCTCAAAGAGGAAAGAGAAAGAGGGGTTACCATTGACCTGATGCATAAAAAACTTATGACAGATAAGTTTGAATATACTGTTATTGATGCTCCAGGACACAAGGATTTTATCAAGAATATGATTACAGGAGCTTCTCAAGCTGATATTGCATTCCTTGTTGTTGCAGCTGCTGAGGGTATTATGACTCAGACACGAGAGCACGTTATTCTCTGTAGAACGATGAATGTTAAGCAAATGGGTATCTTAGTTAATAAAATGGATACTGTGAACTATGACAAAGCGAAGTTCGATGCAGTGAAAGCAGAGATTACTACTTTATTAAAACAAGTTGGATATAAAGCAGAAGAAGTACCTTTCATCCCTATTAGTGCATGGAAGGGAGACAATGTTGTCAAGAAATCTGAGAACATGAGCTGGTATACTGGTCCAACATTACGACAGCAAATGGATCTCTTTAAAGAGCCTGAGAAACCAACAGGATTACCTTTACGAATTCCTTTACAGGATGTCTATAACATCACTGGTATTGGAGTAGTTCCAGTAGGGAAAGTTGAAACTGGGGTTATGAAGGTTGGAGATAAGGTTATTATTGTTCCAGGAAGAGAAGGAAAAGGGGTTGTTGGAGAGTGTAAATCCATTGAAATGCACCATGAGCAAGTTAGCGAAGCAATTCCAGGAGATAACATTGGTTTCTCTGTACGAGGAATTGGGAAGAAAGATATTGCTCGAGGAGACGTTCTTGGACATCCAGACAATCCTCCAACAGTTGTCAGCGAGTTCACTGCACAAATTATGGTGTTGAATCACCCTACTGTTATCACAGCAGGATACACACCTGTATTCCACGTGCACACCTCTCAAATTGCATGTCAATTCATTGCAATTGAGAAAAAATTGAACCCAGCAACTGGAGAAGTTATACAAGAGAACCCAGACTTTATCAAGAATGGGGACGCAGCAATTGTTAAGTTAAAACCTTTGAAACCTTTAGTTATTGAGACACAAGCAACAATTCCGCAAATGTCTTCATTCGCTATCAGGGATGCAGGGCAAACTGTTGCTGTAGGAAGATGTATCTCTCTTGTTAAGAAAGCTATGTAATAGCTTCTTTTTTTATTTTCATTAGTTTTATATAGTAATTCTTTATTTTTTCTTTTATGAAAACAATACAGTCCCCCCAGAACCTTTCTGAAAATAACTTAGTTTCTTTAGTAGATGATATACTTCAAGCTGCTCGAGAAGATAAGGATGTACAAATAGAGTTTAGTGCTCAGGATTATGTAGTTTTTTCCTCTGGGACTGTGAATTATGAACAAGCTTGTCAAATTCCTGAACTCCTTAAAATATTTCGTTCTCATCGTCCTACGACACGAATGATTATGACTTTTTCTTATCTTATGGATTGTCTTTTGGAAGATCAAAATGCTCCTCCGTTTTCTAAAGAATTATATGATACTGCTCAAGTTATTTATCGTTTTAAGTAATATTTTGATTAAGGACTCATAAACAAACTTTCTTTGGGAGCTTGTGTAGCAGTATCTTTATATATTTCGATTTAGTTTCCTTTTTTATGGGGACTATTTATAGGCACTTATTAGCTCCTTCTTCTCTTGAAAAAGTTGTTGCATCAGGTTTAGTAGGAAAGATAGGAAATCAATATGGACTTTTAACTTTTCGCCAAAGAGATGCCACTACTAAGCAACTTGTTGCTGGGGATATACTAAGAAGTTTTACTTTTCTTCAATTAAAAAATTTACAAGTGAGAAATTTTCAAGAGGTATATACCATTAATACTGGAATACAAGTGCTTTTTGAAGTATCTGATTCTGGTGTAAATCAAATATGTGTTTCTGTTCTTGCACGTTTTCTGCCTCCTTATCTTGCTCAGGATATTCTTGTTGCATATATTCGTGGTGTTCCAAAAACTTTATAAAGCTTGGGGAAAACCAGATTCCTATGCAAAGAGCACGTATCAAATTATCAAGCAATAACATCGATAAGATGAATGAAATTATTGCATCTATTAGAGATATTGTTGAAAAAACGAAGGTTAAAATTTCTGGTCCTATTCCTTTACCAACTAAGAAATTAAAGATTACCACACGAAAGAGTCCAGATGGAGAAGGAAAAGCTAGTTGGGATAATTGGGAGATGAGGGTACATAAGAGACTTATTGATTTGGGTGTTGATGAGAGAAGTCTTCGATTGATTATGAGAGTGCACATCCCTGAAAATGTGAATATTTCTATTGAATTGTTGGATTAACATGGCAGAAGAAAAAAATACATTTGATTTTGTACCTTACGATTCTTTTAAAGAGGTATTCTTAAGTTCTCCTTTAGGTTATGTAGTTACCTTAACTATGGGGATTATTATTGCTGTTGGTGTAGGAGGGGGATTACATGGATTAGGCCAAGGATTAAGTAATCTGTTTCAAGATGATCTTCTTTATCAACAACATGTTATTGGTATAGCTATTCCAGATATCTACATAGAAAGAGATGGCGTCAAATATTTCTCTCAAGTAGATGGGAAAAACATAGAAGATTATGTGAAGTGAAGTTTCTTAGAATATTTATTTGAAAAAAGCTTAAATAGTTCTTCTGCTGAATACTTGTATGCTTCTTGAAATTGAAAAACTTTTGTATCAACGTTATATTCTTCATACAAAGAAATTTGAACTTATGAGAGAGTTGTACCCACAAAGTTATATGCGGTCTGCGAAAACTTTGAATAAGATCCATATCATTCTTACAAAAGAAATTCTTGTCAATAAAAAACTGATTAGGCTTCTTGGACAGAGTTCTTTTCCTACAGAAATTCAAGAAAGCTTTGTAGATCCTATTTGTTCTCGATTACAAGAAATCACCCATGTCCTTATAGAAGAGAATACTGTTCTCTGCCAAACAAATGTCTTTGCTTTTGGTTATTCTTATATACAAAAACTTGCTACTGGAAAACAAGGATATTTTCAAAGGCAGCTGCGAAGCTTTCGTCAGCTTGCAGAAAAAGAGTTGCTTTTACATCAAAAAATATTTGAGCTTTCTCATGCGCTTCCACAGTCTTATCATGTCAATGAACAGAAGGTTAGACATTCTTGGAAGCTTGTTAGTCAATTACAAGAAGAACTGCATGCTTTAGCAAAATCTATAGGAAATACTGCATTAGTGAAAAAACATGGAGATCGTGTTCTTGTTCTTATCTCTCAAATTCAAAAGACTGAAATTTATGAATTTATTGCACAGGATATTTTGTATATTAAAGAGCGTGTTGAGTATATTATGGCTCATCCGAAAGAGCATAAGCTCGCCTATTTTCTTACAACAGTGTATATTGTTGCTCCATTTACCTTTGAGATGACTGGTGTCATTTTATTTTTTCGTTATTTGGGAAAATATACAGTAAGTAAAACAAAAAAATTTAAGCATAGATTTACAAAGAAGGCTTCTCTGCGATAGTACTTGGGCCTCTTCTTCCTACTTTAGGGCCATCTGTGATTGTAAAACCTTCTGCTTTAAGATTATCACGAACTACTCGCGCGCAGGAATAGGTTGCAAGTTTTGCTCCTGGTTTCATGATTTTGAATATACCATTAAAGAATTCTCTTGTCCAAAGTTCTGGGGTTTTTTTTGGAGAGAATGGGTCTAAAAAAACACAATCAACTTTTTCTTTTACTTTCTTTATTGTTTCTTGTGCTGGTCCCATGATAAGCGTGAGATCATAGTCTTTATCCTTGTATTTTTTTTCTCGCGCGAGTTTCTTTATTATTTCATATTTTCTATTTATTTCAATATTTTGTAGATCTCTAAGAATTTCTTCATCAATTTCTAATGCAATAACTTTAATATTTTTTGTGTTTTCTAAAGCTACAAAGGTATTGTAGCCTAGGCCGAAGCAGATATCTAGAATAATATAACCATCTTTTACTTCAAGAGGTTCAATGTATTTCTTTTGTGCTTCTTCAAGTGCTCCAGTGAGGGAATGATATGCTTCTTGATACTTTTCGTTAAAGAAGGTGTAGGAGTTATCTTTTGTTTTCATTAATTTCATTTTTTATATATTTGATACATTCTTGCGTTTTGTTTTTTGTTGTGTCTACTATAATAATATTATGCCCTTTATCTTGTGCTTCTGTATGACAGACTTCAAAGATTTCTGCATCAAGGTTTTCTTTGACCTTTCCTTTTGTATATTTCCTTTTTTCTAGTCTTTTTTTTAATGTTTTTATATCTGTTTTTGTGACAATGCAGATATCTACATGCTTTTTGGAAAGCTCATGAGAAAGATGTGAATCAATAATGAGGTCTTTGTATTCTTTTATTTTCTGTATAAGAATTTTATTTAATTTCTTTTCATCTACTACATAGGTTTGTCTTTTTTTATCGTAAGATTCTCTAAGTTTGTATTCTTCTATAACTTTGTTTACATCAAGATATTTTATTTTTATCTCTTTTGCGAGAGCTTTTGCGAGTGTTGTTTTTCCTGTGCCTGGGGTGCCTGTGATAATAATAATCATAGGATATTTAGGATTTTGAATCTTTATTAATTTTAGTATTTCCGGAAATCTTATGGTTTCTGTCGAAAGATTTAAAAAGAAGATTGCTTCACATATGAAGTAATGTATCAAAAGACGCTGACTTTGATTTTAGCATTTGCAATGTTATTTTCTATAGGATATGGGGTGACTGGTTTCTATACACTTGATTCGGAGAGTCTTTGTGTAGAAGAGAGTGACTGTTCGTATTCTGTCTGTTGCCCATTATCTGGTAAAGAGTATGGAGTGTGTGAGCAGGAGTCAGAATGTTCACAAATTTATCTTGATTCTCAAAGTTCTTCCGGTGCTGTGCTCTCTGCACAGAAAGCTCCTCTGCAAGAGAATGTAGAGAGAAGTTATATTGCAGTTTCTTTAGGCATTCTTCTCTTATTGATTCTTGCTATTGTGGGATATTTAGAATGGAAGCAGGAGAAAAAGACATTACAAAGGAAGAGAGTTAAGAGATAAGTGTTCCTTTAAATTTTCTTTCTTGTAAAACCTTTTTAAGTTCTTTTGTTCCTTTTAGGATAATTACAGGAATTTTTTCTTTGTATACAATTTTTGCTGCATGTTTATCAAGAACAAAATGCTGCCCTGGCTTTTCATGATGTTTATCAATAAGGATTTTGAATTCTTTGTGTGATATTTTGGGAATTAATTTTGCATTTTTGTATTTTTTTGGATCCTTTGTGTATAAGCCTGAAACGTTTGTCATGTTAATGAAAATATCTGCCTTTATGAGCTTTGCAATTTCTGCTGAAGTGCCATCAGATGTTGTTCCAATTTTTTTCAGGTCTCCACCGCAGATAAAGAGATTTTCATGTTTTACTCTTTCTTTAAGTTCTTTCCAATTTTTTGCTACAGCCCTATGGCTGCCGAGATAATGAGAGAGAAGGCTTGCATGGAGTTTTGTTGATTCAATGCCTATAATATCTTTTTCTCGTTCTTTTGTTAGTGGTTGCATATACTCTCGTGCTAGGTGGCCACCACCAGTAACAATGACTATTTTATATTTCTTTTTTATACTTTTTATTGTTTTTTTTAATTCTTTGAGAAATTTAAGATTTAGCTTTCCTGGATTGAGTAAAGAACCACCTACGGAGATCACGATCTTTTTCATTGTTGATTTAGAAGCTTATGATATTTTTAAATGTTTAGTCTACCGTAAATAGTTTTGAATCATGCACATCAAACAAACCAAGACGTGCACCGGCATCCAACCAGCCATGTGCATAGTTTAGTGCTGCAAAGGCATCTACAATTTCTCCTTTCTTTTCAAAGTGCTCTGCATCTTTGATATACCGTTCAATCATATCTAGAAAATCTTCTCTTTCTACAGCTAATTTTGGATGTCTATTTCCAGAATTTTTTGCCATTGTATATGCTTTCTTTGTTACTTGGAAATATTTTTTCAGTTTTTCTTCCGTTATTGTATTCATAAGTCATAGAATAAACAAGCATAATGCTTATAAAGGTTTTCTTAGAGTAGAGAGTTGTGGGAACACCTATGAAAATACTCTTTGTTATGCCTTCTTTAGATAATGGGTATTGGAAGAAATTAGGAAAGAAAGTTGGGCCTAAATCTGAACCATTAAGCCTTTTATATATAGCTACGTATTTGAATAAAAATGGGCATCATGCAGAGGTTGTTGATTGTGAGGCGGAAGGACTTTCTTTAGAAGATTTAGAAGCAAAAATTCAAGCAGGAAACTATGATGTTGTTGGTGTTGCTATGCTTACAGCTATGTATAGTCAGTCTGTTGCTGTGTGTACTTTTGTAAAAAAAATAAATCCTGCGATTAAGGTTGTTGTTGGTGGTTCACATGCAAATCTTCGCCCAAAGGAAACTGCAGAGAAAGAAGATGCTATTGATGTGGTGACTGTAGGTGAAGCCGAGTTGACTTTTATGGAACTTATTGAGGTTTTTCAAGGAAGAAAAGCATTGAAAGATGTACAAGGAATTGCGTTTAAAGATAAGAAGAATGGGGAAGTTACTGTGACACAAGAAAGACCTAAAGTGCAGGATCTTGATTTCTTTCCTATTCCTGATCGTGGTTTGTTGAATATGAAATTGTATAGACCTTCTGTTTCATATTATCGAAGATTGCCTGCATATACGATGATTACTACAAGAGGCTGTCCCTATCGATGTACTTTTTGTGCAACAGCAAAGACAGGGTATAGAATGCATTCTGTTTCAAGGGTTGTTGAGGAGATGAGAATTCTTGTGGAAGATTTTGGTGCGAAAGAAATTCTTTTGCGGGATGATACGTTTACTTTGAATAGAAAAAGAACAATAGAGTTATGCGATGCGATTATTGCATCTGGTATGCACAAAAAAATCACTTGGGATGCCATTACTCGAGCAAATCTTGTAGATAAGGAAATGCTTACAAAGATGAAGGAAGCAGGCTGTTGGGGTATGCATTTTGGTGTTGAAGGTGGAACACAGAAATTGATTGATACTGTGAAGAAAGACAGCACGCTTGAAGTGATTAAGAATGCTTTTACTCTTTGTCGGGAAGTGGGAATTGAGACGAGAGGATATTTTATGGTTGGCATGCCTGGTTCTACTCCTGAGGATGATCTTGCAACTATTGAGTTTGCAAAAGATGTGGATCCTGATTGGGCACAGTTTACTATTGCAACTCCTTATCCTGGAACACAATTGTTTGAAGAAGCGGAACAATGGGGGAAATTCCATACAGATTTTGATGATTGGGATAAATATTTAACATGGTCAGGGTTTGGAGATGATGGGTTAGTGTGGACAGCGCATGGCAGAAGCTCTGATGATGTGAAGGCAATGCAACGAAGGGCAATGCGAGAATTTTATTTTCGGCCAAAATTAATTTTGCGTAAAGCAAGCAATTTTGATAACTTGCCTATTTTAAAAAAGTATATGGTTGGTGCGCTTGCTTTAGCGAGAAGTTAGTTTTCTTTTTGTTCTGTATTTTCTTCACTTTTTTCTGTAGGCTCTACTAGGGGGAAGGCATGTTTAATCTTTTCTACTGTAGAGACTTTGTCTCCTTCTTTCAAACGCATAATTCTCACACCTTGAGTATTTCTGCTAATATTTGGAATGTCTGTGACAGGAGTTCTAATGACAATACCATTTTTTGACACAACCATAATCTCATCATTGTCTTTTACAGTCTTTATAGCAACTACATCACCATTTCTTTCTGTCGTTTGAATGTTAATAACACCTTTTCCTCCTCTAGAAATTAATCTATATTCCGGAATGTCAGTTCTCTTCCCAAAACCATTTTCTGTGATTGTTAATAATTGCCCTGTATCGATTGCCACTTCCATACCAATAACTTCATCATCTTTTCTTAGTCGAATACCTCGTACTCCTTGTGAGTTTCTTCCCACATCACGCACTTCTGATTCTTCAAAGCGCACTGCCATTCCCTTTTTGGTTCCAATGATGAATTTTAATGTTCCAGGAGTGAGTTTTACTGTGACAAGCTCATCACCTTCTATTAATTTTATCCCTACAATTCCATTACTTCTTGGTCTAGAGTATTCCATCAATTCTGTTTTTTTTACTAGACCTGTTTTTGTCATCATAATGAGGAAGTGTTTGTCATCAAAATGCTTGATAGGAATAACAGTAGTAATACGCTCTCCTTCACTGATGTTTAAGAGATTGATAATTGCTTTTCCTTTTGCATATTTCCCTGCTTCTGGAACTTGATAGACTTTTAACCAGTAGACTTGCCCCTGATTTGAGAAGCAGAGAAGATAGTTATGTGTGCTTGTATGGATAATGGTTTCTACATCATCATCTTCTTTCTTTTCTGTACCCTTAACACCGACACCTCCACGCTTTTGCAGTCTGTATTCTTGTATTGGCATTCGTTTAATATAACCAGAGGTTGTCATCATAAGTGCAACTTCTTCATCAGGAATAAGATCTTCCATTTCTAATTCTTCTTCTAGATCGGAAAGTTCTGTCTTTCTATTATCACCATAATTTTCTATAATCTCTCTTAAATCTGTTTTGATTAATTCTAAAACTTTCTCTGTAGATGCAAGGATAGAGTTGAGTTCTGCAATAAGCTTTTTTATTTCTTCAAATTCTTCTTTGAGCTTTTCTGTTTCTAAAGACGTAATCTTTTGTAATTTCATATCTAAAATTGCATTTGCTTGAATTTCTGTGAGTTTGTAATTGGTGATAAGAAAGTTTCGTGCAATTTCTACTGTTTTTGATTCTTTCAATCCTTTGACAATAGGATCAATGTTGTTCAGTGCGATTTCTAGACCTTCAAGGATATGTGCACGTGCTTTTGCTTTTTCTACATCAAATTGTGTTCTTCGAACAATAACTTCTTTTCTGTGTGCAAGATAATAATTTAAGACTTCTTTTAAATTCATAACTTTTGGTTGCTTGTTATCGATTGCAAGCATGATAATTCCAAAAGTGGTTTCTAACTGAGAATGTTTGTAGAGCTGATTGAGTACAACGTTTGCATCTGCTCCGCGTTTTAGTTCAATAACAATGCGCATGCCATCCCTGTCCGATTCATCACGAATATCAGAAATCCCTTCAATTGTTTTTTCTGTAACTAATCTTGCAATGCCTTCAATAAGATTTGATTTATTTACTTGATAAGGAATCTCTGTGATAACGATTGCTTGTTTTTCTTTTTTGACTTCAATGTCTGCTTTTGCACGTACTTGGAGTTTTCCACGACCAGTTTTGTAGGCGTTGAGGATACCCATCTTTCCGCAGATCGTTCCTCCTGTTGGGAAGTCTGGGCCTTTTATATGTTGCATAAGATCTGCAATCTCTGCATTTGGATTCTCAATAAGTGTGATTATTGCTCTACAAACTTCTGTGATATTATGTGGAGGAATGTTTGTTGCCATCCCCACTGCAATTCCTGTAGAACCGTTAATGAGCAAATTTGGAAGTTTTGCTGGAAGAACTTCTGGTTCTTTGAGTGAGCCATCAAAGTTATCTACCCAGTGTACTGTTTCTTTGTTGATGTCTGCAAGAAGTTCTTCTGCAATTTTGGAGAGTTTTGCTTCAGTGTATCTCATGCTTGCAGCACTATCCCCATCTACGCTTCCAAAATTTCCTTGACCTTTTACGAGAGGATATCGTAATGCGAACTCTTGGGCCATTCGCACCATGCTCTCATATACAGCAGCATCCCCATGAGGATGAAATTTTCCTAAAACTTCTCCTGTTATTCTTGCAGATTTTTTAAAAGATTTATTATAGCTCAAGCCTAATTCCTGCATAGCAAATAGAATTCTCCTATGTACAGGTTTCAAACCATCACGTACATCAGGGAGTGCTCTTCCAATAATAACAGACATAGAATAATCTAAGTATGCTTCCTTCATTTCTATTTCAATCGGTTTTTTTATGAGTCGTTCTTCTTCCATTTTAGATGTCTAAGTTCTTTGCGAATTTTGCATTTGCGAATATGAATTCTTTTCTAGGTTCTACTTGATCTCCCATGAGAACAGTGAACATTTCATCTGCAACAACTGCATCGGGGACTGTTATTTGTTTTAAATGCCGTGTGCTTGGGTCAAGAGTTGTTTCCCAAAGTTGATCTGCATTCATTTCTCCAAGACCTTTGTATCTTTGTATGTTTACATCTTTTCCCATTCTTTCTAGTATTGCAGGGAGTTCTTGATCATTCATGACATATATTTTTTCTTTTCCTTTGCTCACTCTATACAAAGGAGGCATTGCTAAATAGATATATCCACTTTCAATAAGTTTTGGCATATATCTGTAAAAGAAGGTTAAAAGGAGACAAGAAATATGTGATCCATCAACATCTGCATCTGTCATGACAATTATTTTATGGTAGCGTACTTTTGTAATATCAAATTCATCTCCAATACCACAGCCTAATGCAGAGATTAATGTTGTTACTTCATTATTTGCAAATATTTTATCTAAACGTGCTTTTTCCACGTTGAGAATTTTTCCTTTTAATGGGAGAACTGCTTGAGATACTCTTGATCTTCCCATACGTGCGCTTCCACCTGCAGAATCTCCTTCCACCAAAAATATTTCTGATTTTGCTGGATCTCTTTCCTGGCAATCTGAAAGTTTTCCTGGTAATGATCCAGAGGAGAGAATACCTTTTCTTCGTGCAAGGTCTTTTGCTTTTCGCGCAGCTTCTCTTGCCTTTGCAGCAAGTAAAACTTTTTCAATGATCTTCTTTGCAATATCAGGATGTTCTTCTAAGTAAGTTGCTAATTCATTATACACAATCTTTGTGACAAGACCTTTAATCTCACTATTTCCTAGCTTTGTTTTTGTTTGCCCTTCAAATTGTGGATTTTGTACTTTCAAGGAAATTACTGCAGTCAAACCTTCTCGCATGTCATTCCCAGAGAGTTTTTCTTCTACATTTTTTATGTTTTTTTCTATGTATTCGTTAATGACTCTTGTGAGTGCCATTCCAAAGCCAACAACATGTGTTCCACCTTCTTGCGTGTTAATGTTGTTTACAAATGAGAATAGATTTTCATTATAGCTATCATTGTATTGCAAAGCAATTTCCACCACTGTTTTTTCTTCTTCTTTTTCAATGTAAATAGGATTGTGTAAAACTTCTTTATTTTTATTTAGGTACGTTACGAACTCAATAATACCACCCTCATATTGAAAGAGGTTTTCTTTGTTCTCTTCTCGTTCATCTTTTAATGTAATTTTAATTCCTTTGTTTAAAAATGCTAATTCTCTTAATCTCTTTGCAAGAATATCATATTCAAAAAGTGTTGTTTCTTGAAAAATAGAATCATCTGGATAGAATTGCACGGATGTTCCACGCTCTTCTGTTTGTCCTAGTGTTTTTACTTCTGTTACAGGAATACCTTTTTCATACATTTGTTGATAGATATTTCCATCTCTATAAATTGTCACAATAAGCTTTTTTGAAAGTGCGTTGACACAAGACACTCCCACTCCATGCAGGCCTCCAGAAACTTTGTATGAATCTTTATCGAATTTTCCTCCAGCATGTAGGACTGTGAGAACTATTTCTACTGCTGGACGGCCTTCAGTAGGATGCATATCTACTGGAATACCTCTTCCATTATCTTTTACAGAAATAGAACCATCTTTGAGAATTATTACTTGGATATCTGTACAAAAACCAGCTAATGCTTCATCAATAGAGTTGTCTACAACTTCATAAACTAAATGGTGAAGACCACGTTGTCCTGTATCTCCTATGTACATGGAAGGTCTTGCTCTCACTGCTTCAAGGCCTTTGAGAACTTGAATATTTATTGCTTTGTAGTCTGCTGTCATTGTTGAGTTTTTGTACTAGTTTCGTGTGTTTTTTCCTTTGATTTTTGTGCGTAAAAATAGCTCTTTTTCTGTGTTTTTTAGCGATTGTTTCTTTATATGCTTTTCTTTTCTCTAAAGTGCATAATTCATGGTTTATACCCTGTTTAAAGCTGTTTTAGAATATTGTAAAAATAACCTTAAAAAGGAGGCTATTTTGCTCCAAATTTATGATAGTGAATCCCTTCAAAAAATATATTTTCTTAGATGATGAAAGAGGAATATTTCAATTCACTTTCCAAATATCTTCAAAGAATAATTTGTATTTTTCTGCAATTTCCTTATGTGATACTTTAAAACCAAAAATTGTATTTGCAAAATAAATTGTCGTTACTGATTTATTTGTTATAAGTAAATATGCTGGTGATACTGAGGAGAAAACTTTTAATTTTGAAATATTTCTTTTTTTACTCTCTTTCCACCATTTTTCATCCCAAGGCGGTGTTCCTGGATCTGCAATGATTTTACACATAATTCCCTTTTCAATTCTTCTCTTTTGCCAATCTTTTAAATAACCACCTGCATATTCAACAATTTTTTTTGGTGTTCCTAAAATTAATATCTCTTCTCCTTTTTTTGTTTCTATTAGTGATTCTTCTAGAAGATGTTTTACTCCATTAATCCCCTCGAAAGCTGTAAGAATGTTTTCTGTTTTTTTGGAATTTTTTTCTGCAAGGAGTTGAGGGATAATTATTTTTAGGATTTCTTTTTCTTTTTGAATTATTAATTCTTTTTCTTCAATTAATGTTTGTAAAGTTCTTGGATCTGCTGCTGAAAAATATTGTTTGCCATTCTTTGTAATAGAACTCACTAAACCTTTTTCTGTTAATCTTCGAAGTATATCATAAATCTTTGAATGTGAGACTTTTGAAAACTTGATAATATTTCCTATTGAAGATTCTCCTATCTTCACAAGCGTTTTATAGGCCTTTGATTCTCCTTCTGTTAAAAATGGAATGTTCATCTTTGAAAATATGTTTGCGAGGTTTATATATCTTCCCCCACTAGGGAGGGGATAGTAATTAAGTATACTTTTGCTTTCTGTACTAGAAGGAGTTAAGAAAATGAAAGTAACAAACACAAGAAAAATTATACAAACACAGCTAAAAACTGATGGAACAGACGCATCTGAGGAGCTTAATGCTCGCACATACAATTGGGTAAAGAGAACAGCAATTCCAACTTTAGATGAGTATATTATAGAGCCTTTTGAGACAAGCTTGAAGGAAATAACTATGAAGATGGCTTCAGAAAAAGAAGGGCTTAAAGAAGGAGAATGGCTACGTGAAAGATATGTGAAAGAATGGACTTTTCCTTTTGTAAGATTTGAAGTTGCAGCGTACAGACATAGCAGTATTTCTCATGAAGCAGTTCTTGGACAAGCACAACGATTTTTAGAAGATTGTATTTTGGATAATGCTGATAATGTACGTAGAGAGTTTATTCGCAAAAATAATGGGGATCCTCATGTTTCTGCAGGATATATTCTTCGAGAGTTTGGGAGATGGAGAAATGAAAATACAAAATTTTACAACAAACAAGATATTCAAACTATGGGAAATTTACCTTCTGCTGTTTCTGAGCTTGTTGTTGCTTTAGATACGAATCGTTTTAAGACAATTCATGAGGTACATGCACAGGACTATCTTCGTGCAAAAGCTTTGAAAGGAGGACTTAACGCTTTTGTCAAGGATTTTACAGAGCATGTTCGTGCAAGGCATGGCATTGATGTTCGAGAAGGAGAACTAGAAACAGATTATGAGCTTTCTGACAGCTCTGCAATACGCTATCTCTTTTATCCTAAAGAAACTTCTGTACAATATGGGAAAATGATTGAAGCGCTCACGCAAGAGTCTAAGAAAGAAATTTCTGCTTCTACAGGTGATTTAGTTCTCTTAGAAGACTTAGGGTTTAAGGATGCATATCAAAAGAAAGGACGAGGAGGCATTATTGTGTCTACAGTACGGAGCCTGGGTCGTTTAGGAATATGTACTCTCGATCGTTTGGATAAAGGAAAATTAGGCTATAGTATCTATGATAATACGCATAAAGGCGTGTATGTGCAGGCACGAGGGCTTCTTGATCGTATTAGTGATTTACGAAAAACTTATAGTAGTGGAGAGACACAAATGAAAGTGGATTTCTTTCCTGGAGCGCCTGAAGGTTTTTAGTTTTTTTTATAGGCTCTGTAGAAAAGATATGAATTCTTAGGCCGTAAGGCTTAAGAACCTTGTTTACACCTAAATATTGTCGTTTACCGAGGTGAAAACATGGATGTAAATACAAACAAATTATTAAGTGATGCTCGCCAGAAATCCAGTGAGCTTGTAGAATAGATTTTTTTTACTAAGTGAGCGACCGATCTTTAGGTTGGGGAGGAGGTCAAGATATTTCTCAATAATTTCTTCTCGAGATAATGTTTGGATTATCATTTTTCCAAAAGTACAATTTTTATTTTTTTCCCCACCCATTCAACAGGCACATAGACACGACCGCTATTGCCACTTTTGTTAACTTGCTTTTCCAACATCTCAAAACCTTTGAGTTGAATTTTTGTTTCTTTCATACTAGCTACTTTGTAGCTAACTAGTATTTATATTTTTCGCTTATATTTTATATAATCCAAAAACAGAAATTAAAAATTAGCTAAACAAATACCGATTTTGCAGAAAATACAATTCGTTGTCATGAGAAAAGATGAATGCTTATTCTTTTTATGAAAAATCGGCGCAAAACCTTGTACTTTAGTGCGAGGATGTAGCGCCGAGATATTTGCAAGCGCCGATTTTACATCCCACGGAAGCGCCACCACTCGTTTGCGAACCGTAAAACCTCGCTCTTTAGAGAGAGGATAGGTGAGCAATAACGTAAGTGGCGCTTCCGTGTTATGTTAAAAGATCATAAACTTCTCCAAGTAAACTTTTGCTGCTCCTTAATTCTTTTAATGCATTATTAAATTCTCCAATTTCTTCAGGTTTTAAATTTTCCATGTCACAACTGTAATCAAAAATAAACCTTTGCCATATTCTCTCATGTTCAGGATCAAAGTTGATTATGTGTTGATAAACCTTATTAATCGAGTCTTTCTCCATAATTTCCAAAAGTGTCCTCTCTTTTTCTGGAATCTTATCCAACAAACTTGTATCATCTTCTTCAGATGTTGGACTATCTAAACTAACTTCATATTGTTTTGTTTTTTGTCCATAATTATACCAAGACAACAATCCCCTCTTATTTTTATTTATTGCGACTAAGTATATGTTTACTTCTTCTTTTGAATATCCAAATTTGCGGTTTAATTCAGCTAAAATAGCATCAACTGAAGCCACTATTTGAATCCCAGAAACAGCGTAAACATTTCTTTCAAATCTGTCAATTTCTTCGTACGTACATTTTTGAATGAGGGCAAAAACAGTTTCACGCCCCTTTCCTTTAAAAATACTATTTCGAAGGTATCCTTCAACAAGAGGAGATATTCTTTCATCATCAATTCTTATCATGTCAAATAAATCTTTATGTTCAGACCATCTTTCTGTTGTAGACTGCCAATCTTTAGTCCTTAAAGATAAAGCTAATTTATTATTAGATAACCCATTTTCTTTAAAAAAGACATAATGTTGAGCGATCCATTCCAGCTTTTCTTCCCAACCCTTACCAACTACAATCTGAGAAACGTGATACCCATTGAATTCCATCGGCTTCAGCAATGCTTCATAATTCGCGGCAATCCATTCCAGCTTTTCTTCCCAAC
>Ga0208373_1000266_pt1 | contig 97730 bp, 87 predicted proteins | sample RifOxyC2_FD_184036 | JGI IMG/M metagenome (GOLD analysis project Ga0208373, IMG submission 184036) | Soil microbial communities from Rifle, Colorado - Rifle Oxygen_injection C2 (SPAdes) | ecosystem: Environmental > Terrestrial > Deep subsurface > Rock core/Sediment | place: Rifle, Colorado... | reverse complement strand
CGGCACCTGCACAAGATGCTGCGCGACTGCCTGTCAGACGGCCCCGTCCTGTGGCAACGGGAACTGTGAAACAGGGGAGACCTGCTCCTCCTGCGCTTCCGATTGCGGAGCCTGTCCGAGTGGCCAGTGCCAGAAGCTCTCTTCCGGTTCGGCCATTCCCGCCGGTTACGGCGCTCCCTACAATACCCTCTCCGTTTCCGCCGAACAGCTCATGAACGTCGTCTGCAATACTAGTTCGGCCAGCGTAAGTGTCGGCAATAACTCGACTAGCCAGTATATCTACCGCTACGGCTATATCTGGCGCAATAACGCCTGGCAAAGGATAGACCTGACCGGTTCCGTTCCGGCCTATGAAGGCAATTGGTTTCGGGGGAACGCTACCGCTACCGTTAGCCTGACCGCTACCGAACTTACTCAGGAGAACAACCTTATCGCCTATATCTGCACCTGGAACGGGACGGCCTGGAGATGCGGCTGCCGCGATTCGGCTTGTACGACCCCATATTGGCAATTACAACGGTTTGGTAACTACTAAAGTATTGCCTTGTCCGCCCGCGAAGCCGGGCGGGGCAGCTGCAAAGATTCGGGAATTATTAAAGTATTGCCTTGTCCGCCGAAGCTTTAGTGTAGGCGGAGCAGCTGCGGTAAGTTGGAAATAATTAAGTTTAGAGATATTTTTTTACCCTTGATAGGCATAAATTCTTTTATGCCTATTTTGTTTTTTGTCTAATTTATGGTATAATTACAAAATAAAGATAAAATTTTACATAGATTCATTTTTAGGAGTATTAATTTACAAAATATATTTCCTAATATGAAAAAAATCAAAGCGCAATATTTTTTGTCAGTTCTATGTTCCCTTTTTCTGTTCCTTGCCGGCGCCTCCCAGGCGGGTGCACAGGGGACCCTGCCAATTTTTCCGGGGGCTGCCGGCTGGGGAACTTATACCCGCGCCGCTTACGGCGGGGGATCGAATCCGACTGTATATCGGGTTACTAATCTGGGCGCGTCTGGATCAGGCTCCCTTCAGGCCTGCGTAGCCGCGTCCGGCCCGCGTATTTGCATATTTGAAACATCCGGAGTTATACGGATAACCAGCAATATGGCAATACGGAACCCTTATATAACAATCGCCGGCCAAACGGCGCCGAATCCGGGGATAATGATAAGGGGTGCCGCATTAACAGTGCTCACGCACGATGTTCTTGTGCAACACATCCGTGTTCGCTCCGGGGACGCGGATGACGGACCCGATAAGTCAAACCGCGATTCATTGCAGATAGATAATAATACCGGCAATACGTATAATGTGGTAATTGATCATTGTTCTTTCAGTTGGAGCGTAGACGAGAATGCTTCAATTTGGAATGAAAATATTTATAACGTTTCCGTGATAAATTCAATTTTTAGCGAAGCCTTGTATCTTGCCGGGCACCCGGAGAACCCTCCCGACGTACCCCATTCAATGGGCTTTATAATTGGAGAAGGCATAGACAGAACAACGGTGGCATATACTCTTTTAGCGCATAATAACCAAAGGAATATTCGTCTTAAACCTAATTCATCCGCTGAGCAGATAAATACCGTAGTGTATAACTACGGCACCAGGGCAGTTGATACAGAGGGAAATATTAATGTTATCGGCAATCAGTTTATCCCCGGCGACAATACCGAGGCGGACTCAAGTATTTTTTTACGCATCAGCGCGGCAAGGGTTTATACAAGAGACAATATTAACGCGCCCTCAGGCAACGCCTCTTCTCCGGTTGCCGCTTTGGGCATATCCAATTCCTGTATTCTGCCTTCTAGCGCAGTTTTGAACTATGTTTTAAATTATGCGGGCGCGCGGCCTGCCAACAGGGATACGGTTGACACAAGAATTATAAATGAAGTTAGAAACAGGACGGGCAGTTTTAAAGATACGGTAGCTGAGGCAGGCGGTTGGCCTGTTTTAGCGCAGAATACGAGAGCCTTAACTACGCCCGCTAATCCGCACGCTGATAGCGATGGTGATGGGTATACCAATTTAGAGGAGTGGCTTCATCAATATTCTTCCCAGGTAGAAGGCGGTCAATTGCCTTATTGCGGCACTCCCACCACCTGCTCGAACTGCTGTAGTTCGATCCAGACTTGCCCGACCGCGATGACTACCGTCGGAACTTGCGCCCGCTGCTGCGCAACTACCTGCCAAACCGCTTCGACCGATACGACCGCCCCCCGCGTTACCGTTTTTTCTGTTACTCCGACCACTTTGACCGTGGGCGCGAGTATTACGGCTAATTACACGGTAACCGACAACACGGCTCTCGCAAGAGCCGAACTCTGGAGAGCTCCTTCCGGCACTAATTGCACCGATACGGTCAAAACCGGCTGCGTCTGGACCCAGGTAACATCGGTTAATATTACCGGTACTTCCCGGACCGGCACCTTCACTTCCTCTCCGACCGCCGCCGGCACTTTCTATTACGGCCTCCATGCGGTCGACTCTTCCAATAACGTCGGCTATGAACCGGCCCCCGTCCGCGTCACGGTTAACGCCGCTACCCAGACCTGCACTAATTGCTGTAGCAGCACCCAGACCTGCCCGACCGCGATGACCACCGTCGGTACTTGCGCCCGTTGCTGCGCGACTACCTGCCAGACGGCCTCAGCCTGCGGCAACGGGAACTGCGAAACAGGGGAGACCTGTTCCTCCTGCGCTTCCGATTGCGGAGCCTGTCCGGGTGGCCAGTGCCAGAAGCTCTCTTCCGGTTCGGCCATTCCCGCCGGTTACGGCGCTCCCTACAATACCCTCTCTGTTTCCGGCGAACAGCTCATGAGCGTAGTTTGTAACGCCAATTCGGCCAGCATAAGTATCGGCGCTAATTCGACCAGCCAGTATATCTACCGCTACGGCTATATCTGGCGCAATAACGCCTGGCAAAGGATCGACCTCGTTGGCTCTAACCCGGCCTATGAAGGCAATTGGTTTCGGGGGAACGCTACCGCTACCGTTAGCCTGACCGCTACCGAACTTACTCAGGAGAACAACCTTATCGCCTATATCTGCACCTGGAATGGGACGGCCTGGAGATGCGGCTGCCGCGACTCGGCTTGTACGACGCCTTATTGGCAGCTGCAAAGATTCGGGAATTATTAAAGTATTGCTTGTGAAGCCCGCTCACGAGAGCTCGGCGGGCAGAGATTCGGGAATAATTAATAATTATTATTTGCTCGTCCGAGCGTCCGGAAATTCTGGATTTATATATAACTTATGTATTACTTTAATATTTTTTCATTATTGACCTTGGCAGCCTCGGAGATTTATCTATTATTAAGTATTTATACTTTATCGAAAAATCCGAAGGCATTATCAAACCGGCTTTTTGTTTTCGTAGCCGCCTCAATGGCCCTGTGGGGCTTGGGTGAAGGCATGGAAAGGGCCGCGGTTGGTGCGGAAAACGCTTATTTCTGGGCTAATTATATCGCCGGGATGGGAGCGACGATCCATCCGGCGCTTTTAATGCATTTTTGGCTCGAGTTTTCCGGAGAAATAAATAAATTCAAGAAAAAGATCCCAGTGTGGACGCTTTATACTCCGTCAGTATTTTTTTTGGTCATAAGATTCTTTTTTCCCCATCTTTTAGTTGTGGGGGTAAAGAAAGAATACTGGGGGTATTCTACCGTAGGGACCGATCTTTACCAGGCCTATATGCTCTTTATTGTTATTTATATAGCCGCAATGGTTTATTTGGCTTTAAGAAAAGCCCGCCACAGCGAAGGGATATTCAAAAATCAGGCCAGGAACATCGGCCTGGGCGTTCTTCTTTCCCTGGTGATCGGTTTCGTTACCCAAGGAATGAAGCCGTTATTTGATTTTTCTGTTCCGGAGTCAAGTGTATTAAGCACTCTTATATTCGTCTCTTTTATAGCCTATGCCATCAACAAATACGGAATGCTGACGATCACAACAAAGATCGTCGCGGAGAATATCATCGCCACCATGAACGATCTTGTGGTGGCCGTGGATAAGAACATGAATATCGCGATGGTCAATAATGCCATAACGCATTATGGAATAAAAGATCTGTCGAATAAGCCGATAAAAAAGATTTTATCGGGCGAAAATACTACCCTGGAGTATGGAAAATTACTCGAACAATCGCCGCTTTTGGATCAAAAAATGAATCTGATCGACCGTGATAGTAAAAAAATTCCCGTGTCCGTCAATATTTCCGCTATAAAAGAAGGCGGCCGCAAAGAAGCTTTGGGTTTGGTTTTCGTTATGCGCGATACCCGGGAAATAGACGAACTCGTGAAAAATATGCGTGAAAAAGGGATTGAGCTGGAAAAGAAAAATTCCGAACTTGAGCAATTCAATAAGCTGGCCGTCGGTCGGGAAATTAAGATGATAGAACTTAAAAACAGGATAAGAGAACTGGAGGGAAATAAAAAACCGGATTCGATCGGGTAAGCCGTCGGAAAATCGTTCTTTGTTAAGCCGGGAGGGGAGAATGAAATGGAAAATGGATTGCGCGTCATGCTTATGGCATAAAAACTATTTCGGTTTCGGTTTTTGCTTTTTAAATCGGCGGATAATCGATGATTTTTATAAATTCAGTTACCGGTGTTTCATTCTTCCGGATCTGGATTACGCGGTTTATCTGCACTTCCCCTGGTTCAAATTAGCCTTAAAAGATATTGTTTTAAAGAAAGACCGGGAGGTTTTGATCCAGGAGGGTTTTGCCGCTTGGCAGGGGTGGTTTATTGACGAAGAACCAATAAAAGACGGATAATAAGCGCGGAATTAAAATCCGCGTTTTTTTGTTATTGATTTTATGCTATAATATGAATAGCTTATAGCGTTTGAGCAATAAATATGATGATACCACTGGTCGATGTAATTTTATTGATTCTTCTTTCCGGCTTTATTTTTTACGGCTTTTTTTTCGGTTTTATCCGGGCGGTAGGTTCTTTTGTCGGCGTTATAATCGCGGCCGTTCTGGCCAGCCGCCTATACCTGCCAGCCTCGGATCTGGCCGATAGATTTTTTTTCGGCTATGACAATTTGGGCCGGGTATTGGCGTTTTTGATATTATTTTCTTTGATCTATAAATTAGTGGGATTGGCATTTTATCTCATTGACCGGATATTCAGCATTTTTACGATCATTCCCTTCATGAAAACTTTTAACCGTCTGGGCGGAGCCGTTTTGGGGTTCATATCCGGTTCGCTTTTTATCGGGATCATTCTCTACGTTATCTCGCGCTATGCGATTCTGGAAACGCTGGCCGGTAAGTGGCTGATCGGCTCGAAAGTCGCGCCTTTTTTCGTCAAATGGGCCAAGATCGTTCTGCCTCTATTGCCTGACTTTTTAAAGAAGCTCCAGTCATTGATTTAATTATTCAAATGATTGCCGGATATAAAAAACACCCTTTAGGGTGTTTTTGGATTTAAAAGAGATAAAATCTTTTTTCTCCATGAAGGATTTTATATTTGCGCGCCACGGATAGCATGTCCGTGGTTTTTTCATTCTTGAAAAGTTTGTAAGTGATTATCGCCCAGAAGATCTCCTCGTGGACCACGAAGAGAACATAATCGTCTTTTAGCCCCAAGGAAATTTTTTCGAAAGCGTCGATGACCCTATCCTGGAAAGCCGACTGATCCTCGAAGCCGGGAAAGCCGTTAAGCCAGTATTCATACCATGGTTTCTTTTCTTGAATGATCAGATCATTTAAGGCGGAAAAATCGAGCGATCGGATATCGACGGGGTTAAGATCGGGTGCTTCGTATATCTTTTCCGGAGAGATATTGAGATATTCGGCGCTGGCGCATATAGCGGCGCTTTGGGCCGCGCGTTTTTCGGCGCTCGTGAATATTTTTTTTACCGGGAAGCGGTTTCCGCCGTGTTCGCGGCAAAGTTTTGCCGCGCTTTCCCGGATCTGGGCTTCGCCCGCTTCCGTTAAACCCGTATCAACGCGAATGTTGTTTACCGTACTATGGGCACTGGCGCCATGCCGCACGACTATGGCAATCATCATCTACCCCCGTTTATTTTTTTTAAAAAACAGACTAATAGCTGTTTTAATTGTTACACAATAATGGCACGGTGTCAATCGGCCTAATAAAAAACCGGATACGCGGCCGGTTATTTAACGACTATTCCAAGGAGCATTTCGGGCAATAGCCCGGCAGGTTGAATCGGCTGTTCAGCCGGTCTTTTTCAAGCCGCCATTCGGACAAGGTTCCCGTAAAACGGGAATAAATTTCTATGCGCGCTTCCGGAGGTAAATTTTTTGTCCGAATCATCGTTTTTTTTAAAGCATTTTCATATTCTTCCGGCAAATGGCCCGGGGGCACCGGGAATAATCTGAAACCCTTTTCCCCTTTAACGATAATACCGGATAAGATCGGTTTATTTTCATCGATTTCGTCCATTTGCGTTATTCCTCCGTTTAGAGTTGATCAGTGTTAAGGTCTTTGAAGATATTAACAGTTTTGGCGGAGGTTGTCAAAGAGCGTCAAATTTGTTAAAATATAATAGGAGTTAAAATAAAAAATAGTTTTAAATCCGTTTGCACTATGCATATAGATACCCACGCTCACATCAATTTCAGCGCCTACCGGGAAGACGGCGAGAATATTATTCGTGACTCCCTTCATGACAATGTTTGGATGGTGGTCGTGGGCGCGGATTATAAAACATCGAAGCGGGCCCTGGATTATGCCAATAGATATGAGAAGGGCGTATACGCGGCGGTGGGACTCCACCCCATGCACCTGTTCCAATTCAGAGCCGCAACGGAAGATTATGATTTTCACACGCGGGGAGAGGAATTCAATTACGGCTCTTACGAAAAACTGGCCAGTTTTCCTAAGGTGGTGGCCGTAGGCGAGATCGGCCTCGATTATTACCATATGGACATCGGTTTGGACGCTCGTGAGGTAAAAGCGGCGCAAAGGGACGTTTTTTGGCAACAGCTGCTTTTGGCGCGCACCCTTGATATTCCGGCCCTTATCCATTGCCGTCAGGCTCACGATGATATGATCTCTATACTCAAGGATTTCCGCAAAGAACATCGCCAGCTGATTCCCGTGGATCGGCCCTGGGCGGTTATGCATTGTTTTTCCGGCGACGAAGACCTGGCCTGGCAATATTTCAACCTGGGGCTGATCATCTCTTTTACCGGAATTATCACTTTTAGCCGGCAATGGGACGACCTTATCCGCAAGGTGCCTAATAATAAATTCATGATCGAGACCGATTGTCCGTTTTTAACACCGGAGCCTTACCGGGGCGAGCGTAATTTGCCTGTTTACGTGAAATATGTCGCTAAACGGATAGCTGAAATAAGGAAAGCGGAGACGGAAAAAATAGCTGAAATGACCACTCGCACGGCCCGGGATTTTTTCCGGATTTAAAGATAAAAGACGAGCAAGAACAAATTATTATTTTTGTTCTTTTTATTTAACTAATATTAAATACAAAAAAACTATTTACATAAAAAAGCCGGGTCTTGACAATTTGGAATTTGACCTTATAATTAAATAAGTAGTATTACGGAAAACCAGAAAAGTCTTTGAAGGACAATGGTCCTTATTATTTTTTTTCATATAAATATAAATTATATGGACCCTAAAGGCCCTCAAGAACCGAAAACAATCAGTCAACTGGCCCTATCGGTATTAGCCTATAATGCCGCTTCAATTTTAGGCCCGCTCCTCGGTTTCGGGGCTATCGGTTTTTTCCTGGATTATCATTACGACACAAAGCCTTTGTTCATTATAATAGGCATCGCCACCGCTTTTTTGACCACTAATTTTTTTTTAGTGAAAAGAATCAGCCGGATGATCAGGAGTTTTGAAATTAAAACCATTCGAGAAAACAAAAAAACAGATAATGACGGCAACAAAAATAAAAACATAAAAAAGGACGAAGCAGATGGCGATGATGAAGGGGGTGATAATGACTATTATGATAATAATAGCGACGATTAGATGGGTTGTTTGGTATAAATTAGTATAATTAAATAAATCATAGCAACAACATGAACATATCTTTGTCTCCGGAAATTTTATTCCATATCGGTTCTTTCGCGGTCAGCAATGCCCTGCTTTGGTCATTTTTTATCAGCGCCGTATTGATGGTCATCGCTTTGATCTTCGGGTCGCGCCTAAAAGAAGTCCCCGGGCGTGTCCAGGGCTTGATTGAAATAATTGTCGGAGGGGCTTTTGATTTTGTCCGGTCAATAATTGGGAGCGACAGGAAGGCCAGAAGAATCTTTCCCCTGGTTTTTTCTATGTTTGTTTTTACCCTGATTTCTAATTTATTTACGTACATACCGGGACAGTCGGCTTTGTCGGTGCGGGGGGCCGAGGGGACCGTTCCGTTGTTCAGGGCGGTTATGTCCGATTATGGACAGGTTTTCATGATGACCATATTAACTGTCGTATTGGTGCAAATCGTTACCATTGTTGTTCACGGTCCCTTCGGGTATTTGGGTAAGTTTATAAATTTAAAGGGAATATTTAAATTTTTTGCCGCGCTTTTTCGCGGCCAATTCAGACCAGGTGACTTTTTTCAGGGTTTTTTGGACCTCTTTCTCGGTTTAATGGATATAGTGGGCGAGTTGGCTAAGATTTTTTCCCTGTCTTTCCGTTTGTTTGGCAATATTTTTGCCGGAGAGGTTTTAACCGCCGTTATTTTGTTTTTAGCCCCGTTTTTCGTGCCCCTGCCCTTTATGTTTTTGGGTCTTTTAACGGCCGTTGTACAGGCTTTTGTTTTTTCCATTCTGACCTTGATATTTGTCACTATGGCCTCGGAAATAGAAGAGGATCAATTGGCGGAACAGTCAACGATGTAATGAATGAATTTTAACATTCAAATGCGCACATATTAATAAAATAATAATTACAAAATTTATGGAAGTAGAAGCCGCTAAATTGATCGCCGCCGGCATTGCTATGGGCTTTGGGGCCATCGGGCCGGGAATCGGCGAAGGAATTATCGCCGGCCGCGCCTTGGCCGCTATCGGGCGGAATCCCGAGGCCTCAAACAAGATCATTCCATTCATGTTTGCCACCATGGCCGTAGCCGAATCAACCGGTATTTATTCCTTGGTTATCGCCCTGTTGGTTTTGTTTGTTTTCTAGAGGCTAAAACAATCCCTCTCCGGTTATATTTCCGGGGAGAGATAATTTTATCCTTTATTTTAATCGCGAATTTGCGAATATTATTTGTAAATCATATGGAGTTATTCAATGCTCTTGGCGTAAACATAAAAATTTTAATCGCCCAATTTTTAAATTTTGCCGTATTGGTTTTTGTTTTGTATAGATTCGGTTATAAGCCAATCCTCAAAATGATCGACGAACGCCAGAAAAAGATCGAGGAGGGGATTGATAATACCCACAAAACCCGGGAAAAACTGGACGAGATCGCCCGGGAAAAAAAGGAAATAATTCAGGCGGCCAGGGCTGAAGCCCAGGTAATCATGGAAAAGGCGCGTGTTCAGGCGGAGAACAAACAAAAAGAAATGATCAGCCGGGCCAAGGAAGAGATCGGACAGGTAATTAATCAGGAAAAAGCCAAGATTCGGCAGGAAAAAGCCGAATCTTTAAAACAGATTCGCCAGGAGGTTTCATCGTTGGTGCTTATTGCCTTAGACAGGGTTTTGGGTGAGAAAATAGATGACAAAAAAGACAAGGATATCATACAAAAAGCCGTCAAAGACTTAAAATAGTTTTATGAAAATAAAACCGAAACAATACGCCGAAACGCTTTTGGCTCTAACCAGGAATAAAGACCGCCAGGAAGCGATTGGGGTTATAAGTAAATTAGCCGGATTAATTGTCAGGCGCAATCAATCGTCTCAGCTGGAAAAGATCATAGAAAGCTTTGAAAAGGCCTGGGACAAAGAGGACGAGCTTGTGGCCGTTGAAATTACCAGCGCCCGTTCTCTAAGTAAGAGCAGCCGGGAATTGATTCTGGATTATGTCAGTAAGAATGTCCAGGGGCGGAAAACCGAGGTTAAATACGGGATCAATCCGGAACTTATGGGCGGTTTTATCGTGCGTTACGGCAGCACCATGCTTGATTTCAGTCTAAAAAACAGGTTAAAAGAACTGAAGCAATCGTTGGCAAAATAATAATATTCTTTATATTTAATGAAAATATTTATGTCTACAACAAAAGATTTCATTGTTGAACAATTAAAAGAGCAGATAAGAAACTTTAAATCTGAGGTCCGCGCCAGCGCTTTCGGTCGCGTGATCGAGATCGGCGACGGCATCGCCCGCGTCTCCGGCCTGGAAGAGGCTATGATGTCGGAGATGCTTGAGTTTAAAACAACTAAAGGTTCGGTTTTCGGCGTAGTTTTAAACCTTGAAGAGGACGGCATCGGGGCGGTCATATTGGGCGAATATGCCGACATTAAAGAGGGCGATGAGGTCATTGCCACTAAAAAAATTCTGGAAGTTCCGGTCGGAGACGCGTTGGTCGGGCGGGTAGTAAACCCTTTAGGCAAGGCCGTTGACGGCAAGGACGAGATCAGTGCGGATAAATTTTATCCGATTGAGAAGATTGCTCCCGGCGTTATTACCAGGGAGTCGGTCAAAGAGCCGGTCCAGACCGGGATAAAAGCCATTGACGCGATGGTGCCGATCGGACGCGGCCAGCGCGAACTCATTATCGGCGACCGGCAGATCGGCAAGACCGCGATCGCGATCGACACGATCATAAACCAAAAGGGCCAGAATATGATCTGTGTTTACGTGGCTATCGGCCAGAAAGAATCAAAAATCGCCAATATCGTTGCTAAGCTTAACGAGGCGGGCGCTATGGAATATACGATCGTGGTTTTAGCCGGTGCTTCCGATCCGGCTTCGCTGCTTTATGTCGCGCCTTATGCCGGCTCAGCCATGGCCGAATATTTTTTGGACAAAGGCCAAGATGTTTTAATAGTATACGACGACCTGTCAAAGCACGCCGCCAGCTACCGTGAAATATCGCTTTTGCTCCGCCGTCCCCCGGGACGGGAAGCTTTTCCCGGCGACGTTTTTTATCTGCACTCCCGGCTCCTGGAAAGATCCTGCAAGCTTAACAAGGATTACGGCGGCGGTTCAATAACCGCCCTGCCCATCATCGAAACTCAGGCCGGCGACGTATCCGCCTATATTCCCACTAACGTTATATCTATTACCGACGGGCAAATATACCTAGAACCGGATCTTTTTTATCAGGGCAATCGTCCGGCCGTCAATGCCGGTTTATCGGTTTCACGCGTCGGTTCTTCCGCGCAGATCAAGGCCATGAAAAAGGTGGCCGGAAAAATGAGACTGGAAGCCGCCCAATATCGTGAACTGGCCGCTTTCGCCCAATTCGGATCGGATTTGGACGAGGAAACCAGGGCGAAACTCGAAAGGGGTAAGCGTTTGGTGGAAATTTTCAAACAAGATCAGTATCAACCCATGAGAGTTAGCGACCAGGTAGTCGTATTTTTCGCTCTAACCGCCGGATTGATGGATGATGTTCCGGTGGACAAAATAAGCAAGTTCGAGAAAGACATGATCGATTATATTAATGATAATCAGAAAAAATTACCGGAAACAATTGAAGCTACCGGAGATTTATCCGATGACCTTAGCGCCAGACTTAAGAAGGCGATCGAGGACTTTAAGGTAACACTTGATTATTTAGTGTTGCCAAGCGCGCGCAACGAGGCTAAATAATAAATAATTATGGCCAAGATAAAAGAAATACAAAGAAGAATAAAATCTATCGCCAACACCAAGAAGATCACGCGGGCAATGGAGATGGTGGCGGCCGCGAAAATGCGCAAGGCCGTGGAGGCGGTTTTAAAGACCAGAACGTATGCCAATCTAAGCTGGACCACTGTTTTGAATATTTCACAATCGACCGATTGCCGCATTAACGGCGAGGGCCTGCACCCCTTGCTCAGAACAAGGTCTTCCGCAAAAAAAGTGGCAATAGTGCTATTTACGTCAAACCGCGGCTTATGCGGCGGGTTCAACGCGGCTATCATGAACAAAGCCCATGATTCGATCGTTAAGCATCTATATAACGATCAAAAAGAGAAGATAGACACGGATTTTATCGTTGTTGGCAACAAGGGCAGGGCCATACATACGCGCTATGGTCATAACGTGACGGCGGAATTTCCAAAATCGGACGCGATCTCGAGCGTTACGGAGGTGCGGGCCGTAAGCAGGCTCGTTATTGACGATTTTATGGCTGGAAAATACGATAAGATCATGGTCGCTTACACGGATTATATGAGCGCCGCAAAACAGCTTCCGCGTGTTAAACAACTTTTGCCGGTCGATATCGGCGCCGAAAAAGACCATTATTTAGGAGTGGTCGGAGTAGACTCGCGCGTCGGTCTTGATCGTGAATTCGTGCAATCCAAAGAAGATAAGTATTTGCGGGAAAAAAAGAATATTTTTATATTCGAATATGAACCCAGTCCGGAAGAAGTATTGGAGGAAATGCTGCCTCGTCTGATCGAAATGCAGCTATACCAGGCCCTTTTGGAGTCGAACGCTTCGGAAGAGTCAGCCCGTATGAGTGCCATGCACCAGGCCACCGAAGCGGCCAATGATATGGTTAACGAATTAACCCTGTTTTACAATAAGGCGCGGCAGTCGGGCATCACGGCCGAAATCGCTGAAATATCAGCCGGAGCCAATGCTTTGGCCGACGATTAAAATAATTTTTAAATTAAAATAATTACCAATAAACAGTATGAATAAGGAAAATACGGGCATCATAAAACAAGTCATCGGCGCGGTCGTTGATGTTGAATTCAGCGATCGGTTGCCGGATATTTTTTCCGCCCTGGAAGTCGGCAGGGGAGAAAAAAAATTAGTCTTGGAAACCCAACAGCACTTAGGCTATAACGTCGTCCGCGCCGTGGCCATGGGTTCAACCGACGGGCTTAGGCGAGGTGATCCGGTGCTTGACACCGCTGGCGGCATTTCCGTGCCGGTCGGCAATGAAACCCTGGGACGCATTTTTGACGTTTTGGGAAACGCGGTTGACGGCCGGGAAGCGCCGAAAACGGAAAAGCGATACGAAATTCACCGTCCCGCCCCCGATTTTACGGACCAGTCTACCAAGACCGAGATATTAGAAACCGGAATTAAAGTCATTGACCTTATCTGTCCGATCCTAAAAGGCGGCAAGGTCGGTTTATTCGGCGGTGCCGGTGTCGGCAAAACCGTGATCATTCAGGAACTTATCAACAATATTGCCAAGGCGCACGGCGGCGTGTCGGTTTTTGCCGGCGTAGGCGAACGCACTCGCGAGGGAAACGATTTGTATCACGAGATGATGGGAGCCAAGGTTTTGGATAAATTAGCTATGGTTTTCGGCCAGATGAACGAACCGCCCGGCGCCCGCGCCCGCGTGGCCCTATCCGGACTCTCTATGGCCGAATATTTCCGCGACGAAAAGAACCAGGACGTGCTTTTCTTTGTTGATAATATTTTCCGGTTCACGCAGGCCGGGAGCGAAGTGTCAACGCTTTTAGGGCGCATGCCGTCCGCCGTCGGTTACCAGCCGACCTTAGCCTCGGAAATGGGCGAACTGCAGGAACGGATCACTTCCACGAATAAAGGTTCAATTACCTCTATCCAGGCGGTTTACGTGCCGGCCGATGACCTGACCGATCCGGCGCCGGCCACGACCTTCGGGCACCTGGATTCTACGGTCGTGCTTTCCCGTTCCTTGACCGAATTAGGCATTTATCCGGCCGTTGATCCGCTGGATTCTTCTTCTATAATTCTTGACCCCAAGATCGTGGGCGACGAGCATTACCGCGTAGCCCGGGGTGTACAGATAGTACTCCAGCGCTATAAGAACCTGCAGGATATTATTGCTATTCTGGGCATGGAAGAATTATCGGATGAAGACAAACTGATAGTTTCCCGCGCCCGGAAAATACAGCGTTTCCTGTCCCAACCGTTCAGCGTCGCGGAAACCTTTACCGGCCGTCCTGGAAAATACGTCAAGCTGGAAGACACTATCCGCGGTTTCGGCGAGATACTGGCGGGAAAATACGACGATAAGAGTGAAGGTGATTTTTACATGAAAGGAATCATCGAGGAGATCAATAAATAAATTTTTATGTACGATAACGGAAAGAATATACAATTCGAAATAGTGACACCGGAACGTACGGTTCTGAAAGAACAGATTCTTCAGGTAACCGTGCCGACCAGGGACGGGGAGATCACGGTCCTGCCCAAGCACATGCCCTTGGTATCGATGCTAAAACCGGGAGTAATAGAGCTTAAAACCGTTGATGGCGAAGTAAAGCTTATGTCCGTATCGGGCGGTTTTATAGAGGTTTTGCGCAATAAGGTGGTAATTCTGGCGGATACGGCCGAACGGGCGGAAGAAATTGACATCGCCCGCGCCGAAGAGGCCCGCGTTCGGGCGGAAAAAACCATGCGGGAAGCTACCCATCTTGATCAAGAACAGTTTGCCGCCGTAAGCGCCGTTGTTGCTAAGGAATTAGCCCGGACAAGAGCCGCTAATAAGTGGAAGCGTTTGCGTGGTGGACAAAAATAATTTTTTTGTTGATAAAATTAATCCGTTGTTTGATGGCGGATTAATTTTTTGTTTAACATAAGCATAATTATTTATTAATAATTAAGGCCTTGACAGGATCTTAAGCAGGCGCTAAAATACAATCACAGAAGAGTTAGCACTTGAAGCTTAAGAGTGCTAACGGACTAAAATTAATTTAACTCTGGCTACAATACACAGGTGCGTTATGCGCCTGCCTGCCGGCAGGCAGGTTGTGGGTCGTGAGTTATGAGAGGAATATGAAACTAAAACCATTACACTCAAACGTGATCGTTAAACCGATCCGTCAGGATGAAATTACCAAGTCCGGCATCGTGCTTCCCGATACGGTCGATAAGGAAAGGCCGGAAAGGGGCGAGGTCGTAGCTGTGGGCGAAGGAAAGATCCTCGACAACGGTCAGCGCGCGCCCATGAGCGTCAAAGTTGGCGATAGGGTTATGTTCAAAAAATATTCGCCGGACGAGATCAAGGTCGATGACGAAGAATATCTGGTGATCTCCGAGGGTGACATCCTGGCTATTTTATAATAGTATATTAAAATCATTTCAAATAATTAAAAGTATGACACGTTGCGCGTTATCTGCCCTTGGGCAGGCAGGCGTTACGGGTTATGCGTTAAAGGAATATGGCTAAACAAATAATTTACGGCGAAAAAGCGCGCCAAGCGCTCAAAAAGGGGGTAGATCAGCTGGCTGATGCCGTTAAAGTCACTTTAGGCCCCAAGGGACGGAACGTCGTGATCGACAAAAGCTACGGCGCTCCGACGATAACCAAAGACGGCGTATCGGTCGCTAAGGAGATCGAACTGGAGGACAAATTCGAAAATATGGGCGCCGAGATGGTCAAAGAGGTCGCCTCGAAGACCAATGACGTGGCCGGCGACGGGACTACCACTGCTACGATCCTGGCCCAGGCCATGATCGGCGAGGGTCTTAAACTGGTCGCTTCCGGAGTAAGTCCGATCGATATCAGGAACGAGATCGAGAAAAAGGTGAAAGAAATAGTGGCAAACCTCAAGAAGATGAGCAAAAGCATTTCTACTAAAGAGGAAATAGCCCAGGTAGCTTCTATAAGCGCGAACGATAAAGAGATCGGCGCCAAGATCGCCGAGGCGATCGACAAGGTCGGCAAAGACGCGCCGGTAACGGTGGAAGAAGGCCAATCTTTCGGCGTCGAGGTCGAAGTAGTGGAAGGCATGGAATTCGATAAAGGCTACGTTTCCCATTATATGGTTACCGATGCCGAACACATGAAATCCGAATATAACGATCCTTATATCCTTTTAACCGACAAGAAGATCGCCTCTATACAGGAAATTTTGCCCCTGCTCGAGAAAATGGCCCAATCCGGACGCAAAGACCTGGTCATTATCGCCGAAGAGATCGAGGGGGAGGCTTTAGCCACTTTCGTGGTCAATAAACTCCGGGGAACCTTCAACGTACTTGGGATCAAAGCCCCCGGTTTCGGCGACAGAAGGAAAGCGATGCTCGACGACATCGCGGTTTTGACTGGCGCCCGGGTAATTTCCGAAGAAGTCGGCCTTAAGCTGGAAAACGCGGAAATCTCAGACCTGGGACGGGCCCGCAAGGTCGAAGCGACCAAAGATAACACCCGCATCGTTGACGGAAAAGGGGAGACGGATAAGATCAAGGCTCGTGTGGAACAGCTTAAAAAAGAGATCGCGGCCAGCGACTCCGATTACGATAAGGAAAAACTCCAGGAACGCTTAGCCAAGCTTTCCGGCGGCGTCGCTATCATCAAGGTAGGCGCCGCAACCGAAGCTGAAATGAAGGAAAAGAAGGATCGGATAGAAGACGCTTTGCACGCAACCAGGGCCGCTATCGAAGAAGGCGTCGTGCCGGGCGGCGGTCTCGCCTTAGCCCAGGCCGGCAACGCTTTCGAAGAGCTGACCGATAAAAAAGCCGATGGTCCGGGGGTAAAGATCGTCGATGCCGCGATTCTTGAGCCGATCCGGCAAATTGCCGCGAACGCCGGCAAAGACGGTTCCTTGATACTCTATAACATAATCAGGGAAAACAAGAAAAAGAACGCCAATGTCGGTTACAACGCCGCGGCCGACAAGTTCGAAAATATGATCGAAGCCGGGATCGTTGATCCGACCAAAGTCGTCAGAAGCGCCCTGGAGAACGCGGCCAGCGCGGCCATCATGTTCTTAACCACGGAAGCGGTCATTGCCGATAAGCCGGAAGAGAAGAATTCCTGCGGCAGTCATGGCGGCGGCATGCCCTCCGGCATGGGCGGCATGGGCGGCGGCATGGGGATGATGTAAAAAAATAACGGAATAACATAAACAAAAAACGGGCCTGGCCCGTTTTTTGTTTTATTGCAAATAATTATTAATTATTGTATAATTTTAACATAATTATCATTTATCATTGTCTATAATTAATGTTATGAACGAAAACAAAAATCCGATCTATATTAATATTACCGCCATGGGGGTAGTAAAGATCATTTTGATCTTTATAGTTTTTTATTTGCTGTACCTGGTCAGGGATATCCTGGCCGTACTTTTTATCTCCCTTATTTTGGCGGCGGCGGTCGATCCTTGGGTTGACTGGATGCACCGCAAAAAAATTCCCCGCGGCGCGGCTATCATAATGATCTATCTCGTGATGTTTTCGGCCGTAGGCGGGGTTATCGCTTTGATCATCCCTCCGATTACCGTCCAAGTAAACGAGTTGGTCAGTAATTTCCCCCAGATACTTGAAAAGATCATTTCGGGAGTGAATTTTCTAAAAGAATATTCGATCAGTCACGGTATCATGGATAATTTCAAAGAATACCTTGGAAGCGTCAGCCAGAACGTGCAAGGAGCCGCCGGAGGTATATTTTCCACCGTATCGGGAATAATCGGCAGTGTCTTTTCTTTCTTCCTTGTACTGGTAATTACTTTTTACATGGTGGTCGAGGAAAATGCCATTAAGAAAATAATTTGGTCGATAGCGCCGGAGGACAGCCAGGTATACCTCATGCAGCTCATAAACAGGATGCAGAAAAAAGTCGGTCTTTGGCTCCGCGGCCAGCTTATACTTTCCTTGATAATATTCGCCCTGACCTACATCGGATTGACCATATTAGGGGTCAAATACGCCCTGGTTCTGGCTTTGATCGCCGGTATGACGGAATTCGTGCCTTACTTGGGTCCGATCCTTGCTTCCATACCCGCGATTTTCCTGGCCTTTACTCAGGAACCGACGTTGGCCATCTTCGTGGCCGTGCTTTATTATATTATCCAGCTGACAGAGAACAACATTATCGTGCCCAAGCTCATGCAAAAAGTAATCGGCCTTAATCCCATAATCAGTATCGCCGTTCTGCTTATCGGTTTTAAGCTCGCCGGCGTCGCCGGAGCAATCCTGTCAATTCCGGTGGCAACCGCCGTTAGTGTGTTTATTAAAGATATATTCGACCACAGGGTAGGAGAAAAAAAATTCATCGATCAATAGAAAATTAATCTTAAAATATGAATTTATCCGTTCCGGAGAAAATAGCCAATTTTCTTATTAAAGGCTCGATATTCATGCTGCCTTTATTTTTTTTACCTCCGCTGTCCGCTTCGGGCATGGATAATTCCGGCAAGCAGCTGTTTTTTTGGGTCGTTTTGCCTTTAGCCGGTTTTTTAATGGTCGGACGCATGGCCGCTTCCGGCGAGATCCGGATAAAAAGATCCTTTCTTGATATTCCGGCGATCCTATTTTTAGCACTATCCGGCCTGGCCGTTTTTGGAAGCCTGGACCCATTCTCTTCGTTTTTCGGAGCCTTCAATAATTTTAATCTGCCATATCTGGGAATATTCGCCGGCGTGTTGTTATATTTTATCTTTTTTAATTTTATCCGCGGGAAAGAAGATATAATCGCGATCATAAGGCTCCTTATTGCCGCTTACACCCTGATTCTCTTGGTCGCTCTGGCGCTAATGGTCGGCTCATGGACAGGTCTTTTATCCGGTACATCGCCGTTGTTTTTTTATTTCCGCGCCAGCGCCGGTTTTTTGGAGGATCTGGCGGTTTATATAGCCGTTATGGATGTTTTGGTTTTTGCCTCTTTTTACGGCGGTTCAGCCGGCGCGTCTTTGTTCAATAAAAATTGGGAACCGCTGGGCATGAAGATCTTATCCGTTGTTTCCTTGTGGTTTTTGGCCCAGATAAATTTTTCGCCTGCCTGGTGGTGTTTGGGCTTGGGCGTCGGTTTTACGGTTATCGCCAAATATTTTTGGACAAAACTCCGACCGGTCGAAGGAGTTATAAGCGCCCGCCGCTCCAAATACGAATTATTGTGGCCGGCGATCTTTGTTGCCATACCTCTCCTTTTCCTCGTGGCCGGTTATTCGGGTTTGTCGGATCGGCAGAGCTCTTTTCTGGAGGGAAGGCTTGATTTCGGGAATACCGCGGCCGTTTCGGTGTCAGCCCTGAAAAACCGGCCGTTTTTCGGTTATGGTTCGGAAATGTTCAGCGCCGCGATATCCTTGTTCCGGCCGGCAGAGCTTAACGATACTGTCGGCTGGGACACAAGGTATAAAACAGGTTCGTCCCATTTTTTCGTTTTAGCGGCGACGTCGGGCTTGCCCGTGCTCGTAAGTTATTTAGCGATAATCATCATCTGGTTTTATCATTCAATGGTCCGAGGGTATAAATTCATGTCCCTGAAAAACGAGAATAATGACGGGGCCTGGATATTTTTCGTTTTGACGGCCGCCGGTTTGGCTTTGTTGGCCGGGCAATTGCTTTACGCGGCCAACACAGTCCTGTGGTTATTTTTTTGGATCTTATTGGCACTGATAAGCGCCTTCATGCCGGACAATAGGGGCGTAAAATATCCCCTTAAACCCGGCCGAGGGGCTTTTTCGATCTTTATCCCCGTCATTTTTTTATTATTTTTTGGCTGGGCGGCTTTATTGGGCGAATACGGACAATATTTTTTGGCAGGCATTAATTTCGATCGGGCCGCTGCGGCCGACAGAGACGGAACGAGCGAGAATTATCTGTTAACAGCCGATAGGTTAAATCCCCGTAACTACAGCTATAAGATCGGTTTGTCGAAATTTTATTTGTCCGCGGCTCTCGAGGAAGCGGTAAAACCGGAAGGAGAGAGGAGCGCGGAAGCTGTTAGGGATGATTTTAACCGGAGCATCGGCTGGGCAGAGAAAGCGCGCGCGGCAGCTCCATATGCGGTAGCGGTATACGAAAATTTGGGCGCGGTTTACCGCGACATAGGCGTTTATTCGCCCGCGAGTTACGATCTCTCGATAAAAGCTTTCAAGGAAGCAGCCCGGCTTGAACCGACCAATCCGGTAATACTGGCCGAGTTGGGCCATATTTATCTTGCCAAAGGTCTTTATGATGACGCTATTTCCGCTTATGGACGGGCGGGAGATTTAAAAAAGGATTTTTTTCCGGCAAGACTGGGAACGGCTAAGGCCTATGAAGCCAAAGGGGAATACGAACAGGCGTTGGCGCTTTTTTCCGAACTGGAAGGCGGACCCGATGACGTAAGCGTTTTTTTCGAAGAAGGCCGGATCTATTTCAACCAGGGAAATATCGATGAGGCCATAAAAAAATTCCGGCAGGCAATTACCCTGGAACCGCTTTATGCTAACGGCCTTTACGCCTTGGCGCTGGCCCTGGAAAAAGGCGGCGCTTTTGACGAGGCCAGATTTTACTATAATATGGTGGGGAAACTGAACCCGGGTAACGCGGAGATAAAGAAGAAGATCGAGGAACTTGAAAAATGAGGGTTTTGAATCACTTATCACATGAAGAAGCCCCTGATTACCAGGGGCTTTTAAAAAGAACTTACGGTTTTAATCCTGTTTTATTTTTTAGATCTCGGCGTGAAGATCGGTTGATACCGACTTTTTTCATGACTGCCCGGATTTTTTCCGCCGGAAGCCGTTCCAGCCACAGATCTAGCAGGTCGAATATTCCCTCTAATAGGTCTTCCCGGGCGATTTCGGTTTTTGCCGCCGCCTCATAGTCTATCTCTACGGATTCCGGAATGGCGCCCCCCGCCTCTTTAAGCGCCGGCAGTTCGCGATAAGCGTCTTCGAGGGAATAGCCTTTAACTAAGGTCAGCTGATATATCTTCCCGACCCCCAAAAGCGCCGCTAATCCGTTTATGGAATAGACATATTGCCTGCCCTTCCTTTTTTTTCTGATTATTTTGCCGAGATCAGTACGCGACATAAGGGATAGTCTTCCGGCGATCGAGCCCAGATTAAGTTTTTTTCCGGTGGACGCCTCTATATTCTGGAGGATTTCTTCGGCTGTTTGTTCGTCGCCGGTCAAAAGGGCGCTTATGATAAGTTTTCCCTGGTTGGTTTCCGCGGCGGCGCTTTTGGCGATTCCGGCTTTGGCCGCCCTGATATCGTCTTGCATTTTTTCCTCTAAATATTCAAGAGGGCTTACTTTTATTACATGACCGCGTTTTTTTGTTTTGTCCCGGATCTTTTTAGGGGGCACGCGGGTTTCATTTTTTTCTTTTTCTGATTGCGGGGGCGAAACGATTATTTTTTTCGGCGGCCTTTTGGTTTTTTTCTTCGGGGTCATTGCACCCTCCCTTCATAAAAAGAGCATTATGATAAAATTTTAATATTTTCTTAGTGGATTTTAATACACGTGAATTAAAGCGGAATTAGAAGTAATAAAAAAAGCAACATGAATATCATGTTGCTCGGGGACCTTGAAGTTATTTTTTTTCGTTTTCGTCCTGCCCGCAGCGGCAGCTTCCGCATCCGGGATTCCGGCCGAAATCGATGGCGCTGTCGATCTTGAGGTCGTCATCGACGATGTCGATGTTTATGGGTTGGGCTTTTTTCAGGAGCTCCGCGTCGACAACAAAATCGAGGCCGTCAAAAGTAAAGCTCTTGTCATTTTTTGCCGGCTCATCCAGAGCCAGTCTGAGTCCCGGTCCGCCTCAGCCCGCGGTTTGCAGGTAGATACGGATAGATTTTCCCGACGGAAGATTTTTTTGCCGGATTACGGCTTTTAAGTAATCGACAGCTTTTTGGGTAGCTACGAATTCTTGGCCAGCTTGCATGGTTTGCCTCCCATGATTAGAGATTTGAAAAAAAACGATATAAATTAAAAAATTTTAACGTGATGTTTCTTGTGCCTAGTGAGGTTCCGCCATCCGGCGGGATCTCCGCTTCGCTCCGAAACTCACCGCAGAATAATCTTTATTTTTATATGTGCCTAGAGAGGTCCCGCCATCCGGCGGGATCTCCGTCCCGCTTTGGCGGGACTCCGAGAATCTTTTCTTTCATTGACTTGCGTCCACACGATTTTGAGCCTGCCTGCCGGCAGGCAGGTCGTGCGCGTTTACTTGTGTGCCTAGAGAGGGAATCGAACCCTCATGGACTTACGTCCACACGATTTTGAGTCGTGCGCGTCTACCAATTCCGCCATCCAGGCTAAAAATAAAACAGCTAACAGTAGCTATTGACTATGGTTATTATATGGCAAATACATAAAATTGTCAAAATTTGTGAAAATTTATATTTTGGGTTATAATAAAAATGCCGGTTGAGGGAGTGGGAAGAAGGATGATTTACCGGCTTTTATTCTTATCCCGCCCTAGATAAATGGGTAAAATAATTTCAGTCGTCAATCAAAAGGGGGGAGTGGGCAAAACCACCACGGCCGTAAATTTAGGGTCTTATTTGGCATATCTTGGAAAAGAGGTGCTTCTGGTCGATATAGATCCCCAGGCTAACGCCACCTCGGGTTTAGGCATAGATCATCAGAAGCTACCCCACGGGATTTACGAAGCGATTATCGGCCAAAAACCGATCTACCACGTCATTAAACATACCCTGCAGGATAAGTACAGCGTGGCGCCTTCCACGATCTCCCTTGCCGGGGCCGGCATCGAGCTCGTTGGCATGGAAGATCGGGAGTTCAGGCTAGCCAAGGTTCTTTCTGACGTAAAAAACGAATATGATTATATTATCGTGGATGGTCCGCCTTCCCTTGGTCTTTTGACCGTAAACAGCCTTTGCGCCGCCGATCAGGTACTTATTCCTATACAGAGCGAATATTACGCCCTGGAGGGCTTGGGGCAGCTCCTGGAGACGATCAGTCTGGTGCAGAATAACTTAAAGCCGGAACTGGGAATATTGGGGGCGGTCATAACCATGTTCGACAAGCGCAATAAGCTGTCCGACTCCGTCATGCGCGAGTTATATCAATATTTTCCGAACCGGGTATTCCGTTCGGTAATACCCCGAAGCGTCCGGCTGGCCGAAGCGCCGAGCTACGGCCGATCCATACTTCACTACGACCCGAAATCAAAGGGTGGCCGGGCGTATGAGAAGCTGGCGCGGGAGCTTATAGGTTTAGAATAGTAGTTAGCTTATAGCTTATAGTTTTTAGGCCGTCAGCCGTTTAAAAGCTATAAGCTAATAGCTAAAACCTAAGTTTAATTTTATGCCAAACGGATTAGGCAGAGGACTAAGTTCTCTTATTCCCAATAAAAACACCCCGCCCTCTTCCGGGACGAATATTAACGGAATGGACGATACGCGCCCCGCGGTCGGCTTGGGGTCCGGTACCGACAAGGACAAGGTGCTAAAAATCGATATTACCAGGATCGAAGTCAACCCCCTGCAGCCGCGAAGGCAGTTTACCGACGTAAATCTCGATGAATTGGTGGAATCGATAAAAAAACACGGCGTGATCCAACCGCTGGTCGTAAGCCGGTCAGGCGATCGCTATGAGCTTATCGCCGGCGAACGGCGCCTGCGCGCTTCAAAAAAGGCGGGCTTGAAAGACGTGCCGGTTATCGTCCGCGAGGTTAAAGATGAGCGGCAAAAACTGGAAGTGGCCCTGATCGAGAATATCCAGCGCGAAGACCTGAATCCGATAGATCTGGCAGTAGCTTACTCCAGGCTGGTCGACGAATTCCATCTAACCCAGGAGGACGTAGCCCGGGAAGTCGGAAAATCCCGTTCCGCAGTCACTAATTGCCTTCGCTTGCTTTCGCTTCCCGAAGAAATAAAATTAGCGTTGATCGGCGGCAGAATATCGGAGGGACACGCGAAATATCTGGTCGGCCTGGACTCCGAGGCCAAGCAGATGAACCTTTTCCGCAAGATACTTATGACCAACCTGACAGTGGGCGATACGGGAAAAGAGGCCCGGCGTATGGGCGGCACGAAACAGGCCAGGATCAAGATCAACTACGCCGACAAAGACAAGGAGTTCGCCCTAAGGGAATTTTTCGGAGCTAAAGCGGAGATAAAGCGGCGAGGTAAAGGCGGCCAGATCATCATCGATTTTTACAGCGAGGAGGAATTGGGAGAAATTATCGGAAAAATAAAATGATCATATTTGAATATTATGACGGCGCGCGCGTATCGCGCGCGTTTTTTCGTTTTTTCAAAAATTTTCAACCGGAAGAATATCTTGACATTTATGTTCGACATTTGGGCCGTTTAATATTAAAATAGATCATAAAAGAGTACGTTAAAAACAGAATAAAGAAGAATGTTCGTTCTGATTAGGAGGCTTTATGCAGAAGAATAGCCGGGTTTTTACCATGACCAAGAAAGCCATTGAATGGCTGAATATGTTTTTAAAGGTTAATGTCCGTTTGCACGGAGAGGAAAATATTCCTTCCGACGCGCCTATAATCTTTGTGGCCAACCACTTCACCCGTTTCGAGACCTTCATGCTACCTTGGTATATTCAGAGGGGCAGGAAGGACATGCAGAAAATTTTTTCGCTGGCGTACAAAGATCTGTTCATCGGCAAATTCGGTGATTATTTGCGGAGCCTGGGAGCGGTTTCCACCGGTGACCCGGATCGGGACACTATGATCGTAAGATCCCTGATCACCAAAGAGGCGCCCTGGATAATTTTTCCCGAGGGGATGATGGTAAAGAACAAAAAGATCTTTCATGACGGCCGGCTAGAGATCTGCGATGACACCGGTTTTCGCCAGCCGCATACCGGCGCCGCCACTTTGGCGCTTCGGGCCGAATTTTACCGTCGGCGCATCCTGGGCCTAAATAAAAAGGGGTCGCCGGAGGCGGAGCGCCTTCTCGCTTCTTTCCGTATCGGCGCGATCGAGCAGGTTTCAAAAAAAGGCGTTGTTATCGTCCCTTTGAATATCAGTTATTATCCGATCCGCGCCCGGGAGAATTTTTTAAATAGACTGGCGGAAAGATTCGTCGGCGAGGTTTCGGGCCGGGTGCGGGAAGAGCTCATGGTCGAGGGCGAGATGCTTTTCGGAGGCGTGGATATCGATATCCGCTTCGGCGCGCCGATAAAGATCGAAGAATATCTTAACAGCAAGATCATCCGGGATATTGACTCCGAAAAGAAGATATTTTTTGACGACCCGATCGCTTCCCGCGACCTAATGAAGATGAAATCCCGGAAGATCATGCTCCGGTACATGAAAGCGATTTACGGCCTGACAACCGTCAATCACGATAACATCTTCGCTTCTATTTTATGGCATACCAGAGGAACCGAGATCGAAGAAAAGGATCTTCTGCGCATTGCCTATCTTTTGACCATCAAGGAATTTAAGGAAACCCGGGCTTACTGGCACCAGGACCTGGCCGCCAATCAATTAAGCCTCGTTACCGACGACCGTTACGGACATTACCGCGACTTTCTGGATCTGGCCGTAGAAAAAGGGGTGGTAGAGAAAAGGGGGGGCGCTCTGGTTATCAATAAAGATAGGCTTTCCTGCGGAGACTTCCATAGCGTCCGGATCGATAACCCCTTGATCCCGATCCAGAACGAGATCGAACCGTTGGTGTTCCTGCAGAAGCGAATCGAGGAATTGACCGGCGTGACCAGCCGGACGCTCCGGGTAATGGTGCGGGAACATTTGCAGAACAAGGCTGTCGTCGGGTTCAATAACGATTATGACGCTTTTTTTAACGAAAAGGATTTTAAAAAAGGCGAGATAAAGAGCCGGGAAGTCGGACGTCCCCGCCTTTTGATCCCGGGCAAACTTGAAGACACTGATTTTAAGGATCGGGTCGGCGTGGTTCTGGCGCACGGTTATTTGGCCGCTCCGCTTGAGGTCAAGCACTTGGCCGCGTACCTTCTAAGTAAAGGCTTGTGGGTGTTTATTCCCCGCCTCAAGGGCCACGGCACCTCTCCTAAGGATTTAATAAATGTAAAACACGAAGACTGGCTTGACGCCGTGGACGAGGGCTACGTCCTTCTAAGCAATTATTGTGATCGCGTTGTCTTAGGCGGATTTTCCGCCGGTGCCGGACTGATATTGGATTTAGCCTCCCGAGCCAAGGATGTTCGGGGAGTATTCGCCGTTTGTCCGCCCTTGAAATTAAAAAGTAAAGGATCAACGCTGGCTCCCGCCGTCTGCACCTGGAACGATTTTATCCACTGGGAAGGGATAAAATGGAAATACGTGGCCAATAACCCGGAAAATCCCCACATCAACTATAAGCATAATCCTATCGCCGGTGTCAGGGAACTGGGCCGCCTGATGGACAGGGTGGAACACGCCTTGCCTAAAATTTCCGTCCCCGCCCTTGTTATCCAGTCCCTGGAAGATCCGGTGGTCGATTATCGCGGCACCATGCGCCTTTATCTCCGGCTCGGGTCGGAAAAAAAGAAATACAGCATCTTCCGGTTTAAGCGCCACGGCATAGTGAACGGCAATGACGTGGATTGCGTTTTCCGCGATATCTGGGATTTTATAAAACACCTGATCGATTGATCAAAAAAACTTTTATAAAAAACGATCTTTAAAAGAGGGTTATTACTCTCTTTTTTTGTCGAAAAATCAGGCGGATTCGGAGTTTGCATTTTATGATTTTGTGTATTATCATATAGGTAGGCGGCGGGCTTAAAGATAACAATATTTTCGCCAGCCAGCCTGCTTTTTATTTTTATGCAGATATTTTTTAATGAATTCAGCGATATATAAAAGAGGAAGAAAACTTAATAAGCGAAACAGAACCTCGGAATAGAATAGAAAAGGCATTCGACGTTAAAATTTTAAGATATTAAGATAAGCGGTCTATTCATCATTCGAAATTCTTCATTCGCAAATTAAAGCATCCCCATGCCAAACACAAAATTCGTCCATCTTCATGTCCATACTCACTATTCTTTGCTTGACGGACTAACTAAAATCGACGAACTTATCGCCGCCGCCAAGAAGGACGGCGCGCCGGCCGTGGCCATGACCGACCATGGCGTTATGTATGGCGCCATCGAATTCTATCAGAAATGCAAGAAAGCCGGAATAAAGCCGATTATCGGGCTGGAAGCTTATCTGGCCCCGGATTCCAGGTTGAACAAGATCACGAGAAGCGACGGAAAATGGAATTACCACCTTCTGCTTTTGGCTAAAAATCTTGAAGGTTATAAGAATCTTATAAAATTGACCTCTATCGCTCACTTAGAGGGTTTTTATTATAAACCCAGAATTGACTGGGAGGTTCTTAAGGAACACCACGGGGGGCTTATCGCGGCTACGGCTTGCATGGGCGGGGAGATACCGGCTCTTATTAGGGCGGGAAAGACGGCTAAGGCAAGGGAGCGTATTCGGGAATACAACGAACTCTTCGGGCAGGATAACTTTTATCTCGAGATCCAGGATCACGCCGATCTTGAGGGTCAGGCGGAAATAAACCGGGAGCTCATAAAATTATCGCGGGAGCTTAAGGTCCCGCTCTTGGCCACTAACGACGTGCATTATCTTCACAAAGAAGATGATGAAGCGCAGGATATATTGCTTTGCCTGCAGAACAAGAAAAAGATCAATGATACCGACCGGATGCACATGACCGGCGTTGACTATTCCCTCAGGCCGGCCGCGGAAATTATCGAAGCGTTCAAAGACGTTCCAGAGGCGATCGAAAATACCGTTAAAGTGGCCGAGCGCTGCGATCTGGAAATAGAATTAGGGAAGATACAGCTGCCCTTTTTCGAGGTGCCGGCAGGATTCGACGGGAACAGTTATTTGCGGAAGTTATGCGAGGACGGGCTCATAAGGCGTTATAACACCCCGTACGATAAGGCCGAGTCCGCGATCAGGGAGCGGATGGATTTTGAACTATCGGTGATCGAGCGCATGGGTTGGCCTTCTTACTTCCTGATCGTGGCTGATTTCGTCAACTGGGCGAAAAATAACGGCATAGTCGTCGGTCCGGGAAGGGGCAGCGCGGCCGGTTCCCTTGTTTGCTATCTGGTCAGAATAACCAATATCGATCCGCTTAAATACGATCTGCTGTTCGAACGCTTCCTTAATCCGGACCGCGTATCGATGCCCGATATCGATCTTGATTTCGCGGATATCCGCCGCGACGAGGTCATAAGATATGTGGAGGGCAAATATGGAAAAGACCACGTCGCGCAAATAATCACTTTCGGGACGATGGCCGCCCGGGCCGCTGTCCGGGACGTGGGGCGGGTACTTGATTATCCTTATGATTATTGTGACCAGCTGGCCAAGAAGATACCGATGTTCTGTAATTTGAAAAAAGCCCTGGAGAATACCGAAGAATTAAAAGAAGTGTACGATAAAGAGGAGGGGGCCAGGCGGATAATCGATTACGCCAAACGGTTGGAGGGGGTCGCGCGCCACGCATCGACCCACGCTTGCGGCGTACTTATCACTAAAGATCCTTTGACGGAGAACGTGCCGATCCAGTACGCTTCGTCTTCGGACCGGACGATCGTTTCCCAGTATTCGCTGCATCCGATCGAGGACCTGGGGCTTCTAAAGATGGATTTTCTCGGTTTGAAGAACTTGACGATCATAGAATCCGCCCTTAAGATCATAAAAAACACCAGAGGAATAGAGATTCTCATAGATACTATACCCCTGGATGACCGGGCTTCCTACAAACTCTTTCAGGAAGGCGAAACCACCGGCGTGTTTCAGTTTGAATCAAGCGGCATGAAAAGATACCTAAGGGAACTTAAGCCGACGGAATTCGAGGATATCATCGCGATGGTCGCCCTTTACCGCCCCGGTCCCATGGAGTGGATCCCCGATTTTATCGCCGGAAAGCACGGCCATAAAAGGATCGAATATCTTCATAAAGACCTTGAACAGGTATTGTCTAAAACCTATGGCGTAGTGGTTTACCAGGAGCAGGTAATGCAGATATCCCGCGTGTTGGCCGGCTTTACCAAGGGAGAGGCGGACGTTCTCCGCAAAGCGGTGGGTAAAAAGATCCTCGAGCTTTTGATCGAACAAAAAACAAAATTCATAGATGGTTGTATAAAAAATTCCTTATCCCGGCCTTTAGCCGAAAAGATCTGGGCTTTTATCGAACCGTTCGCCGGCTACGGTTTTAACCGGTCGCATGCCGCCTGCTATGCTTTGATCGCCTATCAGACCGCCTATCTTAAGGCTCATTGGCCCACGGAATTCATGGCCGCCCTTTTAACCGCTGATCAGCAGAATATCGATCGTCTGGCCATAGAAATAGAAGAGTGCAAGCGGATGGGAATCGAAGTAAGACAGCCGGATATCAACCAATCTTTTGAAACTTTTACGGTCGTCACTTCCGGTACGGCGACCAATCAGGTGGTTAAAGCGAACGAGGAGGTAAAAACCGTCCGGTTCGGTCTGCACGCCATAAAGAATATCGGCGAGAACATCTCCAAGGTATTGATCGGTGAGCGGAAGGCTAACGGACCGTACAAGGATCTTTCCGACCTTCTGGAGCGCGTTACCGATAAGGACCTTAATAAGAAATCGCTGGAAAGCCTGATCAAAAGCGGAGGGCTGGATAATTTCGGGGAAAGAGGGCGTCTTCTGGCCAATATCGATAATCTATTATCCTATAATAAAGAAATAGCCAAATCGAAGAATAACGGCCAAGCGAGCCTTTTTGGAGAGGCTTCCGGCATTAAGATGGTCAATCGGGTAAAGATAGACACTACTTTTCCTCCGGCCAACCGGCAGGATCTTTTGGCCTGGGAAAAAGAACTTTTGGGGCTTTATATCACCGAACATCCTTTCACTGATTTTAAGAAGCACTTATCCGACCTGGTCGTACCGTTAAACGAGCTTAGAAATCACTTGAGCCGGGGCGAAGCGAACATAGCCGGTATTATCACGAAAGTAAAAAAAATAACCACCCGCAGCAATAAAGCCATGCTTTTCGCCCGGATCGAAGATCATGTGTACGGCGCCGAAGTGCTGGTGTTTCCCAGCCTTCTTAAAAATACGGCGGATATATGGCAGGAGGGAAAGGTCGTGATCTGCCAGGGGAAATTATCCGATAAGGATCGGGAGATAAAAATATTGGCGAATAGCGCCTTGGAGCTGTCCCTTGACGGCATTGCCTTGGCCATAGAAAAATTCCGCCGTCTTGCAGGCGCGAAGAAATCGAGAAACGGCGAAAATCACTATCAGCCGGTATCGAAGCCGCTGCCGGAATCGAAGCGCCTGATAGTCGTTTTTCGGAACGATATCGATCAGGATAGTTTAAACAGATTGAAAGACGTATTCGTCAAATGCCCCGGCCCCAGTAAAGTTTTTTTCGGTATCAGGCAGGGAAACGAAAAAAGACTCATCGAAACTGCTTTTCGCGTAGATGAACGCCATGAATTGATAGCGGGACTTAAAGATAGCGTGGGAAGCGATATAGACATTATAGTGAAATAAAAAATCTTCCGGATGGACGATTCCGGCTGGCTTTAATTACATTATCCGCACGAGCGGATTTTTTATTGGACATTTTTTATTATTAATGTCTTATTATATGAAATCGGGCCCGCGGAATAAGCAGATACTAGTTTAATTTTAGTTTAATTTTAATGTAATACTTTCAGATTAGACAAAAAATACAAAATTTGTTATAGTAAAAATAGAGCATAATTATTAAATCGGGAATCAGGAAAAATCTTCTTGGTTAGAAATCTTAATTTATAAAGCGCGCAGGTTTTTCCCTTATCCCAAATCAAATATGACCGCCAAAAAAGCCATTAAAATCACGGTTGAGGATAATGAAAAAAACGAAAACGATATTTCCGCGGAAATGGAAGATAAAAAAATCAAACCGAAGAAACCTAGGGCTAAAGCAAAGCCAAGGGCGGATGTTGTCCGGAAGAGCGCCAAAAGCGCGACCGAAAAGGCTGAAAAGAAGAAACCGGTAAAAAAAACCAGAAAAAAAATTGCGGTAAGGACCGTAAAAACCGGAACGGCGGCAAAGAAAGCCGCGGAAAAGACGGCGGGCCCGGATCACGATGAAGTGGCGGCCGCTATTAACGCCGAATTGGCGAATCAGCCTCTAACGGTTAAGACTCCGGGGGCTTCCGGAACCGCCTTTTCCGATATTACGCCCTTGGCGAAAAGCTTCCGGGACCGGATAAACGTCGTTAATGAAGACAAGCACGAAGAATTCCTATTGAAGGGCGCTAACGCCGTCAGAAGCGTCATAGATACTTCGCAAAAAGAAAAGGAAGAAAAAGAAACGGAAGAGATAATCGATAAAAAATATAACGGCAGTCGGTCGATAAAAATATACCGAAAGATCGCCTTAAGCTTCGTGGTTCTGACCCTTATCTTGTTGGCGGCCATTTTTTATTTTTCTTTCGTAAAGGTAACAATTACGCTCATCCCTAACCAGGAGAGGATCAGTAATAACATGATCTTCGACGTTTTTGACGGCGAAAAGCACGAGGAACCGGATCGGAACGCGGTGGGCGGTCTGGTAAAAAAAGTCCTTATTAAGAATTCCGGGGAATACGAGGCGAGCGGCACGGAAGTTATCGGCAAGGAAGCTGTCGGTAAAGTAAAAATAATAAATAATTATAACAAGAACCAGCCTTTAGTGGCCAGCACCAGGCTTTTGACCGCCGACGGTAAACTTTTCCGTTTGGCGGGGACGGTCAATATCCCGGCCGGCGGTTCGGTGGATGCGGAAGTATATGCCGATGAGCCGAGTCCGGAAATGGCTATTCCGCCCACTAAATTCACGATTCCCGGGCTTTGGGCGGGGCTTCAGGATAAAATCTACGCGGAGAGCTCCGAAGACGTGGTTTACCGCCAAAAAGTGAAGAAGCATATCGTTCAGGAAGATATCGATAACGGCATTCGGAACCTTAAACAGGAGCTTTTAGCCGGAGCTAAAGAGGAGATAAACGAGCAATACAAGGATTATGACCAGATAATCTATAAGATCGATGAGAATTCGATAAAAAGCGAAGTGAAGGGCAAGGTCGGAGAAGAAAAGGATAATTTCAACATCATGATGGAAGCCGACGTGATAGTCGTGGCGTTCAACGACCAAACGGCGGTGGAATTAGCCAAGCAGAAATTTACCTCCGCTTTGGCCGAGAATAAGGAATTATTGAGCTTTGATGACAAGAATATCATTTACGCCCTCAATAACTACGACCATGTCGAGGGCATGGCCACGATAAACGCCGCTTTCGAGGGAAAGGTAACCTTGAAGGAAAATTCTAACATAGTCGATGTTAATAAGCTCCTGGGTCTTAATAAGGACCAGCTGAACGTTTATCTGGAGAACATACCGGAGATCGCCGGCTTCGAAGTTAAATTCTACCCTAGCTTCATTACCAAGGTTCCGCGTCTGGTGGACAGGATCAATATTGAGGTTAAAAGGTAAGGGGATAGCGATAAGATTGTAGTTGACAATTTTTAAATAATGATGTAATCTATATTTATCGGATAGCGATTGCCGTGGCCACCAACTACGGTTCCCAATAGGGTAATCCCGAGTATTCGGGACTAAGCTTGAAGATGAGTAAAGCGAGTGTCCCGAGCATTTCGGGAAAGCTAGATGGAACCGCGGGGAGAAACCTCGTTCTAGTATCATAAATTATTATGATATTGGAACGAGGTTTTTTATTTATTAATATTTAATTTAAATTTATGAACAAAGAAAACCAGGAAAATCCGGAGATCATGCGCCATTCCATGTCGCATGTGCTGGCGGCCGCGGTCAAAGAATTGTGGCCGGACGCAAAATTCGCGATCGGTCCGGCGATCGAAAACGGGTTTTATTACGATATCGATTTTGGTAGCGTCAAAATAGGGGAGGACGATCTCGTGAACATCGAGAAGAAGATGAAGCATTTGATCAAACAGAACCTGAAATTCGAGAGATCGGAGATGGATATCGAAGAGGCTCTAGCTCTGGAACGGAAGGCCGGATACGAATATAAGGCCGAGTTGATCGAAGATCTAAAGAATGAGGGAGAAACAAAGGTTTCCTACTATAAGTTGGGAAAATTCGATGACCTTTGCCGGGGGCCGCACCTTGATAATACCAATAAATTGGCCAAGGCCGGTTTTAAGTTGACGAAGCTGGCCGGCGCTTACTGGCGCGGAGACGAGAAGAATAAGATGCTTACCCGAATATATGGCGTGGCATTCGCGGATAAGGCGGGGTTGGATAGTTATTTAAAAATGGTGAAAGAGGCAGAGGCCAGGGATCACAGGAAGCTGGGAAAAGAATTGGATTTGTTTTGTTTTTCCGATCTGGTCGGAGCCGGTTTGCCTATGTTTACCCCCAAAGGAGTGGTCATCATTGATGAACTTAAAAAACACATAGAAACGGTTTGTCGTAAATACGGGTTTGAGAAGGTAATGACGCCGCATTTAGCCAAGATAGACCTTTATGATATTTCCGGCCATGCCAAGAAATTTGCCGATGAGTTATTCCACGTTTCCTCGGACAAAGGACATAAATTTGTTATGAAGCCGGTGCAATGTCCGCACCAGACCCAGATTTACGCCTCCCGTCAGCGTTCTTATCGTGATCTGCCCATCCGATATATGGAATCGGAAAAGCAGTACCGGGCCGAAAAGACCGGTGAAGTCGGCGGACTTACCCGGGTTTACGCCATTACCGTGGAAGACGGACATACTTTTTGTCGGATTGATCAGGTAAAAGAAGAGATAAAAACTTTGGTAAATATTATTAAAGATTTTTATAGCGCTCTCGGGATGTGGGGTTCACATTGGGTGTCTTTGTCAGTGCGGGATTATGAGCATCCGGAGAAGTATATCGGCGAAACCAAGGACTGGGACGAGTGCGAAAAAATGCTTGAGCTCGTGTCCGAAGAAATGGGGCTTGGCGCCAAACGTTGTGAAGGCGAGGCCGCCTTGTACGGACCTAAGCTTGATTTCATGTTTCGTGATTCATTGGGCAAGGAGATCCAGATACCGACGGTCCAGGTAGATTTCGCCACTCCGAAACGCTTTGGGCTCAAATACGTAAGTCAGGAGGGAAAAGAAGAGTATCCGGTGATGGTGCATCGGGCTATTTTGGGATCATATGAAAGGTTTTTAGCGCTTTTGATTGAGCATTTCGCCGGTGCTTTTCCGGTTTGGCTGTCGCCCGTGCAAGTAAAATTTGTGGCTGTTTCCGAGAAGCATATCGGTTTTTGCGATAAATTAGCGGTAGAATTTCGCGGCGAAGATATTAGAGTTGAAGTAGATGCCTCAAACGAGACCGTCGGTAATAAGATTCGCAAAGCCGTAGGCGAAAAGGTACCGTATATGCTCGTGATCGGCGACAAGGAAGCCGGTTCCGAAAATCTTATGGTCCGCGACCGCGGGAGCGACCAAACGAGGGAGATCGGAAAAAAAGAATTTGTTGAGGAGATAAAAAATAAGATAAAAAACAGAAACTAGAAAACAGAAATTAGATATAAGCAGACAATCGTAGAGACGCCCCGCTGGGGCGTCTTTCGCGTTTTTATGCTTAGTTGTTTTTATTTGAATTCAAACCTGGCCTTGAAGTGCCTTAAAGTGAGGTTTTTGCCGTAAACGACATTAACCGCCGGAATTTTATCCCGACGGACAAAGATAATTTTTTACCCAGCGCGGAATGCCTGACCGGAGAATTTTACGAAACGGGCTGGAAAAGTATCGAAGAAGCGAAAAAATTAGCGACAGACCCGAGTATTTTGAGCGATATCGATTTTGTCGCGGAAAATTATTTTTTAAACCGATAAGGAACCGCAAGATTTTGTTTTTATAGTTCCTTGGATAATTTTAGGAAAAAAGACAGGCGTAAATATAGACCATAGAAAATACCGAAAAATAAATAATCCGCCTTGGAACTGGGCGGATTTTTTTAAAATTTATTTTTAGCGGGATTTGGTTAGGGGAGATTCGTTTCTAGTGATATCCTGGTATTATGCAGGCGGGCGTTTAATTTCGCGATGAAATCCTTTTCCTGTTCTTCTGCCAGTCCGTCGAGGTGCTCATTCATTTGCCCGATGATCCAGGACAGCGCCGCGATTTCTTCATGGGTGACGTCGATTACACGGTTGCAGGCTGCAGGAACACTAATCGTCCCGTTGATTTTTCCCCTCTTTTTTTCGCCCGGATAATAAACCAGATTTATTCTTTCCTTACTCCAGTCGTTCTGGAGTATTATCAGGCTTTTTATTATATTATCGCCGTTGCGCGGCTTGAACGAGTAAAAACCGCTGTTATCTATCGTTTCGCGGTAGCAGATACTATCGACTAATCCATTCTTATAGACTATTTTTAATCCGCGTCCGTAACGATCAAGCACCCAACTATTTCCGGAAAGTATTTTCAGGCAGTAAGTTACGGTAACGGCGCCGTTCTGGGTTTCTGTTTCTTCCGGGTATGCGTTCTGGTCGTAGTAGAATTCATTTTCTTCTTCGATCATTTTTTCTACCGATTCTCTGGTTACTCCGAGATCTATGCCGTGATACAGTGAAAAAAGTTCATTATTTATGAACGTCCAGACATTAAAGTCATCGGTCTGGGCAAGAGTGGCGTCAAACAGTATAACACAGAATACAAAAGTAATAACGGAAAATAATTTCTTTTTCATCAAAAATCTCCTCCTTGGGGTGTTTTATGGATTTACAAAGAACTTCTTGCTTAGATTATAGACGAAGTTTTTATTTTTATCAAGGTATTGTTTGTTTTTGTTTATTTTGTTTGTTTTTTTATCTGAATTCAAACCTCGCCTTGAAGTGCCTCAAGGTAAGATTTTTGCCGTAAACGACATTAACCGCCGGAATTTTATCCCGATTATCGTAAAGGGCCTTGACGGCCGCCACGGCGGCGTCCAGGTCCTGTTTTTCGTAGCGCAGGCGGGGAACCGCGAAGCGGACGTAATTCACTTCCGGCCATTTTTCCTCCCCCGTATTCTCATCATAGGAACCGAAAGCGAAATAGCCGAGTTCGCAGGCCCGGTGCCCGTAGAGGGCGAGAAGCAGGGCGGAGAGGCCGATGCCGCCGAAATCGCCGGGTTTCATCGCTGTCCCCGCAAAAAATCTATTGATATCAAGGTAAACCGCATGCCCGCCGGCCGGGGAAAGTACGGGTATGCCGGCTTTGGCCATCGCGTCACCGAAGTCCCGGACCTGGCCGACGCGATGGTCCAGATATTCTTCCCGCGTCACGGTTTTAAGGCCATAAACCAGGGCCATGATATCCCGCCCCGAAAGGCCGCCGTAGGTGGGGTGCCCCTCTTTCATGATCTGGTAATCCGTCAATCTGTTGGGTAGATCAGGGTATTTTTTTAGGAATTCCCCGTTGTCTTGGAAAAACAAGCCGCCGCCCATATTGACCAGGCCGTCTTTCTTGAAGCTTATCGTAAAGCCGTCCGCGTAAGAAAATATTTCCTGGATGATCTCCTCGATGCTTTTATTTTCATATCCGGTTTCATATTTTTTTATGAACCAGGCGTTCTCGGCGAAGCGGCAGGCGTCAAGCATCAGGGGTATGCCGTATTTATGGGCTATAGCAGCCACGGCTCTAATATTATCAAGCGCTACCGGTTGGCCGCCGCCCGTATTATTGGTGATAGTAAGAAAAACCACCGGTACCCTTTCCCTGGATTCAGCTAATAATTTTTCCAGTCTGATCGTATCCATATTGCCCTTAAAAAGAGAGGAGGAGTTTTCGTCTTTAAGCTCGGGCGAAAAAAGATTTTTAGCTTCGATTTTATTCGCCCGGATATTGGCTTCGGTCGTGTCAAAATGGCCGTTACTAGGGATGATCAAGTTCTGGCCGGTCTCGCCCAGGAGGGAAAACAAGGCGTCTTCGGCCGACCGGCCCTGGTGGAAAATAAAAGCGTTCGGGCGATTCTCTCCGGGGTCGTTAAAGTATTTTTTCCCGAAAGTTTCCCGGATCCGTTCAGCTAATAAAAAATAGCCCCGGTTGGAGCCGTAAGCCTCGTCGCCTAAGTGCAGAGCCGCCCATTGTTCGTCGGTCATCGTGGTCGTGCCGGAGTCGGACAGGAAATCGCAGCCGGTTATCATCTCGGAGGGAAAGAAGAAAACGTTCAGGCCCGCCCGTTTAAGCGTTTCCATTCTCTCATCGGCCGTGTATTTTTTTTTGAACGAAACGGAATGGTTGAAATAAGGGCGGGGAGACGCGTTAAGTTCTTTTTCGGTCCGGAAGCTTTTTATTAGGTCGTTTAGTTCCATATTATTGGAATTATTTGATTTTATACTTAAAATTAGTTAAAATAAGATTGAACCCGTTATAAAATATTATAACAAAGAACCGCCAAAATCGGCAAGTAAATTATGCAAAAGATAATAAAAATAAGGATACTATCATGGTTGATCCTCGCCTGCGTTACGCTATGGCTTCTTTATATGGGTATAGTTCCCGGAGGACACATAGTTTATTCCACGAATCTGGATGGAGATGATTTTTTTATCGGAAAATTGACGCCGACAGAGCGCGTACAGTACGAAGAGGGGGCCGTCGCGATCATCGGCGATCCGGCATATTTTAATTTACGGACGCCGCGGCCGTTCGACCGGGCGATCTTAACTTTTAAATACAGGCACCAGAGGATTAACGGAGGCTTTGATCCGATAATCGAAGCCGGGGTATTGGCCGATAAGGTCGTTTGGCGTTACGATCTTAAACCTTTGGAAAACAGGACCATCGACCAGCTGCTTTTGGCCTGGGACATTATCCGGGAAGACGATATCGTACTGCTACAAAGGAATAGAACCTTTGACTCCCTGGCGGCTTTTCTCGAAAGTACGACTTCGCCCGACAGGATCGCCGCTTATAATTATGATCCGCAAAAGGAATACTTATTGCCCGATTATGAAGCCCAATGCGTGGAAGAGCGTCCTTGCTACGATTTGCCCGTTTCGCTTCGCGGTTCATATCAATTCTATACTTACGTTAAAAATGAGGAGTTGGATTTCAGATTTACCTTCCTCGACCTGAACGAGAACCGGGACGGCGATCCGGTCGATATTTTCCTTTATTACGAAGACGCTCTGATCGAAAGCCGGCATCTGGACGATGACGGCGTTACTTCGGATAACCGGGAAAAAAGCGAAGAACGGGAGCTCGCGCTTGAACTGCCTAATTTGCCGGAAGGGGTTTATAAGATCGAGGTGCGGGCGGGAGGCGATATAATTACCGGAAAAATAGCGACCGGGCAAAGCAGGCTGTCTTTCATAAATAAGGTTGAATTGGCCAAGGCCGGCGGAAAATATATAACTTTGTGGACCGACAGCCGAAAGATCCAGGCAACAACCGTTTATCCGGAAAGCCTGCAGGTTATCGGGGCGGGGGACGACGAACTCGAGATCGACGCCACCTATAAGCAATTCGAGCTGGCCTTGGACCGCGCCACCACGTCTGATCCCCAGGCGATCTTTCTGGATCGTGACGGCCTGATCCTGTCCGGCGACGGTCTGTTCGCGTTCTCTCCGGAAGCTTATTTAAATCCGCGCGTCAGGCGCGTGAACGGCGATCTCGACATAAACGGTAAGGGAATAGATTATGTGGTCGCCCGATACGCCGGTCCGGCCATAAAAGGCGAATGGCATGAAGCCCAGGCTGTTTTTGATCTAAAGCGCGCTTACCGTGAAGACGGGAAATACGGTTTTATAATCTCGATTCCGGGGCTTAAGACGGACGACGAGACGGATGACGCCGTTCTTGTCGGCGGAATAAAGGTGGAGTTATTAGGTGTGACGCTTTGGGAAAAGATAAAAGATATTATCGCCCGCTGAATCCGTGTCTCACAAGTCCGGCGCTATATTACGTTTAAATATACTTATTATGACGCATGATACGTTAAAAGAAATATTCTATTGCCTGACCGGCGCCCTAGTGGTTTTTTCCGGCCTGGAATTCCTGTGGCCCGACCTTGTTTTGGCCTATATTAACATTAATTGGGTCTTGATATTGTGGCTCGCAAGTGGTATAGTTATAGTAATGACCAAGCCGTCTAATTAAATGGTTAAGAAAGATTCTAATGAAAAATATTCTTAAAAATATTCCCTTATTGGTTTTTTTATTGGTTTTTTTGGGGCCGATTTTAGGCAGGAACGGCATATTTTTTTTACTGACGGCAATAGCGGCGGTTTTCTTAGTTAAATATTATAAAAATAAATCCCGGGCATCAGAACCCGGGATACGGAATAATAAGTCTAAAGTAATCGATTTAGACCAAATTAAATCTATGAAAAACATCAAAAGCACCGTTCTTCTGGGGGTAGTCGTAGTTTTGGGCCTATGGCTCTTTTTCGCTTCGATCGTGATCGTCGATGCCGGCCAGACCGGAGTTTATTCGCTCTTCGGCAAGGTCAAGGACGAGGAGCTCGGGTCGGGATTCCACCTGGTCATACCTCTGGCAAAAGTAACAAAAATGAGCATCCGGACCGAAGAATATACCATGTCGATCGCGCAAGGCGAGGGCAAACGTTACGCCGCCGATGCTATAACCACTCTCACAAAGGAAGGGTTAAGCGTCGATTTGGATATGACCGTTCTCTACCGGATAGAGGAGGGTAAGGCTTCCGATATCTATTCTACGGTAGGTATAAAAGACGATATCGACGAGAAAGTTATTCGGCCGACGATCCGTACGGCCATTCGCGATGTCATAGCGCAGTATGAAGCCAAGGATATTTATTCCGAAAAGCGGGAGGAAGCGGCGCAAAAGATCAGTGCGAAGCTCAAGGACGATCTGGACGCGCGCGGGATCGTAATAGAAGAGGTTCTTTTGCGGAATGTCGCCCTGCCCGCGAATTTAGCGAACGCGATTCAGGAGAAACTGCAGGCCGAACAGGAGGCGCAAAAATACGATTTTATTTTGCAAAAAGAAAGAAAAGAAAAAGAAAGGAAAGTTATCGAGGCCGAAGGCCAAAGGGACGCGCAGAAAATTATCAACGAGAGCCTGACCTCGAACTACCTCTACTACCTGTATGTGAGCGATCTTAAGAGCCGCGAGGGAACGATCTATGTTCCGACCAACCCGTCCACCGGCATGCCGCTTTTCCGGGATTTAGGAAAATAAAAACATCCCGTGTTTTCGGGATGTTGGGATGATTGGCGTCTAATTTTGATTCAGAGGGAGGATATCGGGTTTGGGCGCGGGCAGTCTGCCCTTGAACTTTGCGATTTCAGAGAGGAGGAAGCGGACGATGATTTTGGCGTTGAGATTCGCGATTGCCGATCCTTCGTCGCGCTCTTCACATTCATCTCTGTATTCCGTGGGAAAAGAGGCAAATCCGGGGTGGAATTTTATTCTTCGCGGGGATGTCATTTCCAGGGTCAGGCCCAGGAGGATTTCAGGGTTGACACGCTGGGCGGTTTTAATGAGATGTTCCAAAATCATGCCAAATTCGATTTTAGCCGGATCCCTGTTCAAAAAATGACCGATTATGATCTTGAGCTCAGCCAAATGGTCAGAGCGATAATATAACCCCTTGGCATAATTAACAATATGGCCCAAAACCATTTCCTCCGGTTTGTTTAATAATACGAACATTTTCACCTCCTCGGGTTTGTGAGTGAAAAGAACTTTCTTTTTTTAATATTTATATTAGTATAGTATAATAATTAAATTTTGTCAAGATGATTGAAGGCGTAATCGTAAAAAATCTGAAAAAATACGAAGACGCGCGCGGTTGGCTCGCGGAAATATGGCGCCGGGACGAATCCGTCGGCCGGCCGGAAGAGTCGGGCTATGAGCCGGCCATGGGATACGTGAGCGTTACCCGGCCCGGAACCGTCCGCGGTCCGCATGAGCATGTCCGCCAGTCGGACGCTTTCGTTTTTTTGGGTCCGGGTTCTTTCGAGCTGCATCTTTGGGACAGGCGGGAGGGTTCGGCTACGAAAGGCGAACGTGTGCGGCTGGAAACGGGGGAAGGCAACCCGGTCATGGTAATAGTGCCGCCGGGAGTCGTTCACGGCTATAAGTGCGTTTCGGAAACGGACGCCTGGTGCATAAACCTGCCGGACAGGCTTTACGGGGGCGACGGCAAAAAGGAGGAAGTGGACGAGATCCGCTGGGAAGAAGACCCCGAGTCGCCGTATAAAATCGATTAAATAATTAAATAACGCGATTTCCGTTTCGATGTCTTTAATAGACATTCTCCGCCCGAGGCGGATCAGCCTTGGGCTGAGAAATTAGAAATTCGAAATTAATTTATGGACTGCATTTTTTGCAAGATCATAGACGGCAGCATCCCGAGCCACAAAGTCTATGAGGACGATCAGGTCATGGCTTTCTTCGATATCCTGCCGATCAGTCCGGGACACACGATCGTGGCGCCGAAAAAGCATATCGCCGACGTGGAAAGCCTTTCGGACGAGGAGTTTTCGGCCCTGGCTCTGGCCGTCAAAAAAATCGGCAAGGGAGTACTTGAAGGATTGGACGTAAAAGGCTATAGCGTCTTTCTGGACAACAAAAGTGCCGCCAATCAGCATGTCCCGCACGCCCATTTCCACCTTGTGCCGCGAGAAGAGGGCGATGGCCTGGAGAGATGGCCGCAGGGTGGATACGGGCAGAATGAAGCCGAATTTTATCTGGAAAAAGTCAGAAAGAGCATCTCATAATCAAACGTTAATTTAAGTCTGGTAAAATTACCAGTGTAAGTTTTTTCATGCCATATGGAATGCGTTTTTTGTAAAATCGCGGCCGGAGAAATTCCATGCCATAAAGTTTTTGAAGATGACGGTTTTTTGGCGTTTTTGGATATAACCCCGAGGAATCCGGGGCATGTTTTGGTTATCCCTAAGAAGCACTACCGCTGGGTCTGGGATGTTCCCGATATAGGGGCGTATTTTACGGCGGTCGGAAAGATCGCCAATGCCCTGCGCCGGGCCATGGGAACGGAATGGGTCGTATCGGCCGTATTCGGCGAAGAAGTGGTGCACGCCCATGTCTGGCTCGTGCCCCGTTTTTCCGGCGACGGACACGGAGGAAGTCTGGATCCGGGGAACGTCAAAAAGATAAGCGCGGATGAAATGAAAGAGATAGCGGAGAAGATCAGGGAGCGTTTATAAATAGGTTTTTACTTTTCAGTTTATAGCTTTTAGTGTTTTATGAAACTAAAAGCTGATTCTATTATGAAAATATTGGTTACCGGCGGGGCCGGTTTTACCCCGCCCCTGACGATTAATTTATTGTTCCAACTAAGATAATGGGTGATATTATAAACAAAAAAAGCATCAGACTTTTGGTAACGGGAGGAGCGGGGTTTATCGGTTCTAACTTCATACGTTACTGGTTAAAAGAATATCCGGATGACAAAATCGTCAATCTGGATATTTTGAATTACGCGGGAAACCTGGAAAATCTTAAAGATGCCGAGAATAACCCAAACTATAAATTCGTAAAGGGGGATATTTGCGACATGGGTACGGTCGCGGAGATCATGGGTGAAGTCGATTTGATCGTGCATTTCGCCGCCGAATCGCACGTCGATCGTTCGATCATGGATTCGGGTAATTTCGTCCGCGTCAACGTCGAGGGGACAAGGGTCCTCCTGGAAGCGGCCAAGAACGCCGGCGGCAAAAGATTCCACCACATTTCGACGGATGAAGTTTTCGGACATCTCGGTCCCGGTGATCCGGCCTTTAATGAACGCGCGCCGCTTTCCCCGAGAAGTCCGTACAGCGCTTCCAAGGCCGGGGCCGAACACCTGGTCCGCGCTTATTTTCATACTCATAAATTGCCCGTAACTATATCGAATTGCTCAAATAATTACGGGCCTTATCATTTTCCGGAAAAATTGATCCCTCTTTTTGTTACGAATCTTTTAGAGGACAAGAAGGTCCCCGTTTACGGGAAGGGGGAGAATGTTCGCGACTGGATCCATGTGGATGATCATAACCGCGGGGTGGATATGATCATTAAGAAGGGCCGGATCGGGGAAACTTATTGTTTAGGCGGAGGCAATGAAATATCCAATCTGGCGTTGACCAGGATGATCTTGCGGCTGATGGACAAAGACGAGGCGATGATCGAATACGTCGCGGATCGTCCCGGGCACGATCTGCGTTATGCCATCGATTTTTCGAAAGCGCGGCATGAACTCGGCTGGGAGCCGGAGATAGATTTCGAAGCAGGACTTAAAAATACGATCGAGTGGTACAAGAAAAATAAAGAGTGGTGGCAAAGGATCAGGAGTGGAGCTTATCAGGAATATTATAATAAACAATATGGAAAACAATAAAAAGCATAAAATATTATTGGGCCTGACCACGACCCCTAAGTCGGATTGGCGGGAGAAAACCCGGGAAATAGACGAATTGGGCCTTAAAGAGATCGCTTTATTTCCGACCTGCCTGGAAGCGGACGAAAGGCGGGAATTGTTCGGTCTTTTGGAAAAAACCGGGTTAGAGCGCCTGCCGCACGTACATCTTAGGGATGGAATGACGGAAGCCGAAGTCGATTATTTAGTCGAACGTTTCCACGCGGAGGTTTTTAATACCCATGCCGATCGGAACTATGAAGGATTTTTGGCGATGAAAGAGTTAAAAGGGAATTTGTATATAGAGAACTGCTGGCAAACGGACGATAAATTCGTCAGGGCGGTTTCGGAATGCGCCGGCATTTGCGTAGATTTCGGCCATTGGGAAGATTTGGGCATAAGGCAAAATTATGAAAGTTACGGTAATTTTCCGGCCATGTTAAAAAAGAACCATATCGGTTGTTGCCACATTTCCGCCGTTCGATCCTTCGCGCACGAGTCGGCCGAAGAAAAAAAGAAGGTTTACCACAGTCATTATCTTTACGATATGTCGGAATTAGACTATGTGAAAGCCTATAAAGAGTATTTGCCGCCGTATGTCAGTATCGAACTCGAAAATTCATTCACGGAACAGATAAAAGTCAAAGAATATTTAGAGAAGTTATTGGCTGTTAGCTTTTAGGTTTTGTAAGGCCCTAAAAGCTATAAACTAAAACCCAATATATGCTGATCCCATTCGGACAAAATGACAAAATACTTATTTTGGGGGCGCGCGGCAACCTGGGCGGCCAACTGGCGCGCGTCTTAGGCAATCAGTACCGTCTGCTTTTGTGGGACCGGGGAGAGGTCGATATTACCGACAAAGAAGATCTGGCCGAAAAGATCCGCGAGCACAAACCGCATATAATTATCAACGCGGCCGCTTATAACGCGGTGGATAAATGCGAAAATGACAAACAAGAATTTGCTTTGGCGCAAAGATTAAACGGCGAGGCGGTGGGTTATATAGCCGACGCGGCCCTGGCTGTCGGCGCTAAACTGGTGCACTATTCAACCGATTATGTCTTCGGCGGCTGGTCGTATCGCGAAAACGGGGGAATGATGGACAAAATAAAAAAACAGGGCGGCTTCAGGGAAGACGATGAGGTTTCTCCGGTCAATCGATACGCCGAAACCAAGCGCGCGGGAGAGGAAGAGATCATAAAAAGAGGGAAGAATGGTTTAAAATATTATTTAATCCGCACTTCCTGGCTTTTCGGCCCTCAGGGCGAAAGCGATCTGGCCAAACCGAGTTTTTTTGACACGATGCTCAAACTCTCTGAAACCCGGGAATCGCTGGACGCGGTTGACGAGGAAGTAAGCTGTTTTACTTATAGCCCCGATCTTGCCCGCGCCACCAAAGAACTCATTGAGGGAGAACGGGAATACGGTATTTATCATATCATTAATTCCGACCCGGTTAGCTGGTACGGGGCGGCTAAAGAGCTCTTCTCTTTGGCTGGAAAAAAGATCAGGCTTAATCCGGTGGCTTCCGATAAGTTTCCCCGGCCGGCCAGACGCCCTAAATATTCCGTGCTTAAAAATACCAAACTAAAGCCCTTGCGGCCGTATAAAAAGGCTTTGGAGGAATATCTAAAAAATAATCAGTTATAAGAAAAATATGCGAGGCATAATCCTATCCGGCGGCAGCGCCACGCGCCTGCGGCCCTGCACAAAGATAACCAGCAAGCAGTTATTGCCGGTTTATAACCGTCCGATGATCTATTACCCCTTAAATACCCTGATCAAGGCCGGTATAAAGGAGATACTCGTTATCGTGGCGCCGGAACGAGCCGGAGATTATTTGAACCTTCTCGGGAGCGGCAGGGAATTCGGGGTTAAATTTACCTATGAGATCCAGGACAAGCCCCGCGGTCTGGCGGACGCCTTTATTATCGGGGAGAATTTCATCGATAACGAGAGCGTAACTATGATCCTGGGGGATAATATATTCGAAGATGATTTTTCCGAGGATATCAAGAATTTTCGCGGCGGCGCGAAGGTGTTCGCGAAAAAGGTGCCGGATCCGGAACGGTTCGGGGTGGTTAAATTCGACGAAAATATGCGGGCCGTTAGAATCGAGGAAAAACCCAAGGAATGGCTTTCCGATTTCGCCTTGACCGGGCTCTATATTTACGACAGCCGCGTGGTCGAAGCCGCGAAAGAGGTTAAACCGAGCGCGCGCGGGGAAATCGAGATCACGGAACTGCACAATTGGTATCTCTCGAAAGGAGAATTGGAGGTGGCTCAGGTCAAGGGCGAATGGATAGACGCCGGTACTTTTGACAGCCTCTTGGCCGCGCAGGTCTTAGCTAAAGAAAAACTGCAGGAAAAACTGATAATCTGATAATTTTCCGTCTTATGGACAATAAATTGGTTGTCGGCTTTATAACTTATAACGATCTGACGGCGAAATATCTGCCGGATTTTTGCGATAGCCTGAAAAAGCAAAGTCGGTCCGATTTTAAGGTGATCGCGGTTGACCATAGCGACCAGGCGGAAAATGATAATATTTTGTTCTTAAGAAAAAATTATCCGGAAATTGAGATAGACCGGCCCGGTAAAAATTTGGGCTTCGCGGCCGGTTTTAACCGGATGATCCGGCGGGCGATAGATTCGGGGGCGGAATATTTTTTGGCGCTTAATCCGGACATGATATTGGATAAGGATTTTACGGCGGCAATGGTCAAAGCGGCCGAAGCAGACAAAAAGATCGGCGCGGTGGCGCCCAAAATATTAAAATGGGATTTCGCGAACTATATAAGGACGGATATTATCGACAGTTGCGGCCTGTCCATTACCCGGGAACACCGTTTTTCGGACATAAAACAAGGCGAAAAGGATAATGGCGGACAGAAAGGGCGCGAAGTATTCGGATTTACCGGCGCGGCCGTAATATTCCGGATCGAAGCCTTAAAGGATATCGCCTATGACAAAGCCGGGGGGCGGGAGTTCTTCGATGAATCGATGTTCATGTATAAGGAAGACTGCGACCTCTCTTACCGCCTGCGCCTGGCCGGATGGAAAATCGTTTTCGAGCCTAAAGCCGTAATCTACCACGATCGGACGGCCAGCCCGAAAGGAGAATCCAATCTGAAAATAGCTTTTAACCGCCGCAATAAAAGCCGGCCGGTAAAAAGTTGGTCGTTCCTCAATCAGTGGATACTGATCCTGAAATACCGGCAGCTGCCGTTTTCTTTCCGGGTAAAGCTGGCTACCGCTTGGTACCAGCTGAAAAGCGTTGTTTTCGCCTCCATATTCGAAACCTATCTTTTGAAAGAATTCCGTGAACTATGGAAAATACGGACTAAAATAGCGCATAAGCGCGAGCAGTTGAAAATAAGGGTAGGGATGGAGGAAATAGAAAGATTTATGACTTAAGTATCTGGTATTTTGTATTTAGTATTTAGCTCCGCGAAGTTTTTCCGCTATATACTATATACAAAATACTGAATACTAAATTAATATGGACCTATCAATAATAATCCCTTCCTGGAACGCGAAGAACATATTGCGGGAGAATCTGGAGGCTATTTTCAGAAGCAGGGGTAATTTTACCTGCGAGGTCTTTGTCGTGGATAACGGTTCTTTCGACGGTTCGGCGGAAATGGTCGAAGAAGAGTTTCCGCAGGTCAATTTGATAGTCAATAAGAAGAATCTGGGTTTTTCCCGGGCCAACAACCAGGCGATCAGGAAGTCGGAGGGGGATTTTATCCTGCTTCTTAACCAGGACATGCGGCCTTTTCCGAATACGTTTTTTAATATGATAAAGTGGATGCGGGGAAACGAGCGGGCGCAGGTGGCTGGTTGCCGCCTTATCGGCCGGGAAGGCAATGTCCTGCCCCACGTGCGCCGTTTTCCGCGCTTAAGCGACCAGCTGGCCATAGTGCTTAAGATCCCCCATATTTTTCCCAAGATCCTTGATGGATATATTCTTAAGGATTTTAACTACGATTCTTCCGTTCCGGTCGATTCGATCCGCGGTTCATTTTTTATGATCAGGCGAAGGATGATCGAGGAGATCGGCGGATTAGATGAGCGGTATTTTTTCTGGTTCGAGGAGGTTGATTATTGCCGGGAAGTAAAAAAGAGGGGATACGAGGTCTGGTACACGAACTCGGCCGAATGCCTCGATTACGCGGGCTATAGCGCCGGTAAATTACCCCGGGGGCAATCGCAGAGATATATGCGTGATTCGCAGCTCAAATATTTCAAGAAATGGCACAAGGCCCGGGAATACTGGCTATTGCGCCTAGCCTGGCCCTTCGGACTCTTAATAGTTTGGGCGGTGGAAAAATTCGGTCCCAAGAAGAGAAAAAAAACAAGTTAATTCCCGATATCAAAAAAACGCCTTAGACCGGCGTTTTTATATTTTTAAAATCGTCTGTTTATATTATTTTAGCTCTTCGAATTCGCCCGTGTTTTTGTTCTTGCGCACGTTGTCGAAATCAAAACAGCGTCCGTTCATGGCCACGTATAAGCCGGCGGGCATGGTCTGGGCAAAGGCCAGGGCGCTCCCGAGATTGAATAGCCCGTCAGAACTGCCGAATTTATAAGGGATCATGGCTCCGGTCAGCACTATGGTCTTGTTTTTTGCCGTTTGGGCGATCACCCGGGCGGTTTCGACCATAGTGTCTGTGCCGTGGGTAATAAGAATCCTGTCTTCCGCGGCCTCCAGGCAGTTCCGGGCGATTATTTCGCGGTCAGCCGCGGTCATGTTAAGGCTATCGACCATCATAAGGGTGCGAGCATCGACTTTTACCCGGGAGCGTCCGAGCGAAAGCATTTCCGCGAGGTGGGTATCCTTAAAATAAAGCTCCCCGTTAAGCTCGTTATACTCCTTGTCGAAAGTGCCGCCGGTAATGAAAATTTTTATGCTCATATGTTTAGTATGTTATGTTCATCGCCGAACCAGGGGCCGTGGAATACTTTAAAAATTTTCCGCGTAATTTTTAAATATTTCCATAAGCGCCTTAGTATTATCGCCAACCCGGCCGTTTCCCACAACGACATCGTCTATCTTTACCACCGGCAGTATTTCTCTGGTCGTGGAAGTTATAAACGCTTCGGTCGCTCGGTTTATTTCGTCTGTTTTTACGTCTCTTTCTTCCACTTCGAATCTTTTCCCGGCGGCCTTTATGATAAAATTCCTCGTTATGCCGATAAGGACGTTGTTTTTGGGTGTGATCAATCTATCGCCCATGAAGAGGAAAAAATTGCTGGTCGCGCCCTCGAGGATATTGCCGTTGCTCTCGTACAATATTTCAAACGCTTTTTCTTTCCGCTTCCGATCCTGCAGTTTGAGCATCGTAATGTAATCGATCGTTTTCGCCCCGGGATTATTCCGCTGGTATTCGAAAGTGATCAATTTTATTCCCTTTTCGTAAATACCGGCCGAACGCGGCGGGATCTCCTTGGTTATTATGATCATGGTCGGATCGTTTTCGTATGTCAATCCGTCCTCGCTTCGGCCGCCGGTAACTATTATCTTTATAGCGGCTTCGCGATGATTGTTTTTCTTTAATAACACGTTTATCTTCCGGCTTACTTCCGGGTCAGGTGCCGGAACGCGGAGTCCGACCGCTTTCGCCGAGTTCTTGAGCCTGACCAGGTGTTCCTTTAATAAGAACGGTTTCCCGTTGTAAGTCCGGAGGAAATCGAAGACTCCGTAACCCCTGAGTACGCCCAGGTCTTTTATGCTGACGGCGGCCTTGTCTTCTTCCGTTATTTTTTCGTTTATAAAGCAATATTTTTTCATAACTCAATTATAGAGGATTATTCCGGCGACAACGCCGAGTTCGATCAGGAGCCAGGCGATATTGGAAATAATGATCGGTTTTTCTTTGTGCATGACCCCGTAAACTATCCAAAAAGCGGAAAAAAAGGTCCACGATGACCACGTAAGAAGCGAGAGCCCGCCGGCCTCTTTCGATATCCAGACCTCCAGAAGCTGCGGAACGGTTAAGAGGGGAGCCAATACGCCGATCGGGTAGATCGCTTCATCTACATATCTTTTCCACCGGTCCGGATGGGGATACGGTTCGTATTTGGCGTGTATCCTTTTTCTTACGAGATGATGGTGAAGTCCTTGCGAATGTTTTGCCATAGTTTTAACGGTTGTATTTTACCGCGCTTTTAATGTTATATGCTTTATTATCTCATAAATTATCGTTTTTCGCCAGCATTGGAATGAGGTTATAGAAATATCCTCCGAAACTAAATAGTGCGAATCCGGATCAGGTCAAGACGTTGGCTAATAGCTGGCGCCCTTTTCTTTATTAATAGAATTCGGGCGGAAATTATTTTTTCATTTCCGGACCTTTGATCGGCCTATACAAAGGGCTGTTTTTATGACCGCCGTCAAAGATTCTGCGGGCATTAGGACCGGTTAAAACCTCGTATCTGCCCAATGTTCTTATATAATCCATGTATTTGTTGTTTCCCTGCGTATTCGTGCCAAGCTCGCCCTGGAAAGAAATCAATTCCCCGTCATCGTCAACAAATAAAATCTCATTTTTATAAGGGTTTTTCCAAAATCTTTCACCGCGCAAATTATTCTTCCACGTGTATAGAATTAATTCTTTCAGGGAATTCCCGTATTCTTTAACGTTATTGAGCGCTGTTGTCAAAAGGCCGTTTATGCTTTTCGCGCGGCCGCCTTTATTAAAATCCACCATTGATTTTACGATTACCGCGCAGGCGGTTTCCTTGTCTTGTTCCTGAGAAATAATCCGCAATAACCCGTCATGATTTCCCGACATTAAATACTCCGCGATTTGTCGGTTTTTTTCCGCGCCCAAGCCCTCTTTAGATTTATTAACTTCTTCGGTCGGCGGTACCCTTTCGCCAAAACTCGGTGTTTCTAATCCCATAAGTTTAATATTTAATATTTATAAATTTTTTTAATAATTCTTATTATTCCCAGATCAGCGTCAACTTCGACTAAATCCCCGTCTTTTAAATCCGATGTCGCGCTTCCCGCTCCGATTATGCAAGGTATTTTTAACTCCCTTGAAACTATGGCCGCATGGCAAGTAATTCCGCCTTCATCGGTAATGATCGCTTTAGCCTTTTTTACGTATGGGATGAAGTGAGGGGTGGTCTGTATGGCAACTAAAATTTTGCCGTCGATCAAGCGGTTTTTGTCTGCCAATTCAGACTTATCCTTAATAATAACGACCCTTCCCCTGACGAGCGCCTTGGGATTATAAGCGACTTGCCCGGAAATTTCATCGTCGCTTATCGATTTTTTAGATTCCCTGCCTAATTTTAAAAAGTATTTTCGCATTTTTTTGATTTCTGCCGAATCATCAATTATTTCCCGGTTCTTATTTTTTAAATTTAAATAAACAAATCCGTGATTTTTCCTTGAACCTATCTTTTCCAGTATCGCCTCATCGGTTAGTTCATTTCTTAACCATGCCCTGATTTCATTTATAGTAAGAAACTTCATCAAAAGCAAAGGGTTGGTCGTTAATTTTTTCTTTGTTATCAGGTACTTGAAAAAACGGAATAAATTTTCACCCATCGCTTCTTCTTTGAATACCACGCTGTTTCTCCAGATGTCATGCGCCTTTATGACACTTCCTGTTTTACCGGGATTATCGGTATTCTCGGCTAATTTAAGACCTAACGAAAAAATTATAATAAACTGAGCGCTGGCCACTTCGTAAAGAGAGATAATTTCATTGAATAATCTCACGCTGCCGCCGTAATCATCTTTTTTCAGGGCGAGGTGGTGTTTTTTCGCTCGGGCGGTTATTTTTTCGTATGTAAGATCGTTTTTATCGATATAAGCCGTCAAAATTTTTGGATCTTTCAGGATTTTTTCGTTTGAGAGGGCATGAAATTTTTTTGCCTGGGAAAGATTAAAAACCCTGATTGGCCGGTTTTTTTTAAGCGGGATGAGTATTGTCTCGGCAAAGCTTATTCCGTATTCTTTCTTTATATAGTCATTGCCGCCGGTTTTCGCGGAATAAAACAGAAGCGATTCATCGGCCCTTACCCCGAAGAACCATTTTTGGCTTTTAATATAATCGAAAATATTTTGATTGCCCGGAATCGCATCGCCGATGGTTGTGATCGGACGGCTTTGCGTAATATAAAATTTCCCTTTTTCCTCCGCCCATTCGATATCGCAAGGAAAGCCGTAGTGGTTTTCGATTTTTATGATGAGTTTGGATAATCCGATGATTTTTTTTTCCGTTAAAGCTTGTTTTTTGCCCCTTTCTCCCAATTCCTTCCATTCGTTCCCGCCTTTAGGGTTTTTGTACAATGCTTTGGTTTGTCCGCCCCTATTGATAGCTGAAATTGTAAGGCCGCCCTTGTCTACGACATAACTGTCCGGAGTTATCGAGCCGGAAACGATCGCTTCGCCCAAACCAAAACCCGCTTCAATGATGATCTGGTTTTTGTCTTGCGTAACCGGATGAACGGAAAAAGCTATTCCCGATTTTTCCGAGTCGACCATTTTTTGGACAACGACCGCAACGGAGATCTTGTCTTTGTCGAGCTTTTTTTCAAACCGGTAAAAAATCGCTCTCGGCGTGAATAATGAGGCCCAGCATTTTTTAACATTTTCCAAAAGCATTACTTCCGTAGTGTTCAGAAAGCTGTCTAGTTGTCCGGCCCAAGCGGCCGAAGCCGAATCTTCCGATGTTGCGGAAGAACGGACGGCTACGAATTTGCTGTTTAATTTTTTATAAAACTTTAAAATATCGTTTTTGATATCTGCGGGCATTTCTCCGGAAAAAATCATCGCCTGGATCTTTTTTGAGGCATTTTCAATGGTCAGGACCTTTTTTATATCAACCGTATTCAAAACGGCGTCAATTCCAATATTCAAATTCGTCTCTTCCATAAACCTGTCGAAAGCGCCGGAAAGAACGACAAAACCATCCGGAACGGGAATGCCCGCCCGAATCATCTCACCGAGAGAAGCGCCTTTGCCTCCCGCGGTTTCGGTATCTGTTTTTGAGATTTGCGCAAAGGTTTTGATTAAAGCTTTGGTCATTGATATAAAATTTATTTCATCGCATATATCCGTGAGCCGGCATTAATTTAATTGGGGGAAAATAATTTTTGGTTATTAGACAAATATTTTTTAGCTAACAGGATAAATTTTAAATCACGGTTATTCATATTGAGTTCAATCGGTATTTTACTCTTTACGTTTTTGAATAGTACGATCGCTTCATCAAGGCTTAACCACAAAAGCTTAAATTCATTTGCCTTTTCTTCTTCTGTGAAGTCGGTCGTTTTATGATCATTGAGCTTTCGTGCCAGAAAACAAACTGAGTGGTTAATTTGTCCGCCAAATTCCGGGCTTTCAAATTTTATTTCACCCAACTTTGCTAGTATCTCAACGTTGCAGGCCCCCTCCTCGATGGCTTCACGCAAAGCGGCTTCTTCGGGACTTTCTTCGCCCTCGATGCCACCGCCTGGAATTTTGTGGTAACTACCGCCCTTGACCTCAAGTATTGCAATTTTATTGCTACTTTCGTCAAAGATCACGGTGCGTGCCGCTCGTCTAGTCTTTATAAGTTTAGTCATACTAAAAAAAATTTACCTCCAATTAAATTATTTTAAATAAAGAAGGATTTTCTTATTATTTCATATCCCGAACAGGGGAGGGTCTTGCCCGCCGCCGGAGAGTATTGTTGTGCGATGTAACAAAATTTTCTTTTAATTTCGTAAGTAATCACTGGCCTTTTGTATTTTATCAAGAAAGTTATCTTCCGTTTTAAAACACTTAAGGCCATATTTCCCTGTTTCTTTGAGAAAAAACTTCCCGTAAACATAAAGTGATTTGGCCGCCATGGTTACCACTTTATTGTCTTTTGTATTATCTCTTATCCAATCGCCATTATTTTTATTTCGAAGCAGTCCCTGATAAATTTTTTTCTCATCTATTTTGGTAAGAAATACGATTTTGACATTTTTGTTGTCTTTATATTCTTTGACAAAATTTGGCAGCAGGTGAACACCCTCGATAATATAATCCATTTTGCAAGCGAGCAGGTGGTCGATCAACGATATTGTGCCCGGCCAAATTGATTTAGCTTCTTTAATATCCGCCTTGAGCATTTCTTGCCCCGAGTATCGAAGAAAAAATTTATCAACGGCGGCCAAATTAAACATCTTTATATACGGAAAGTTTTTGCCCTTATCTTTCCCTTTAAAATATGGCAACACAACAAGCCTTAAATTGTCCGTTGAAATATATGGGACGTTCAAAGTTTTTGATAACTTTCTTGATAAAATACTTTTACCGCCCCGTGGACTACCACCGATGAGATATATCATAAAAATTAAAAGAAAATTTTGTTATTTCGCACAACGGCCGCGGGATATGCGATGCGCGTGGCTCCGCCTCGCAGGCGGGGACAGGCGTTTCGCATATCCCGAGTAGGGCGTGTTCGCTCCGCCAGGCCGGAGGCCTGAAGGAGTGACAGAGCCGGACAGCCTGTCCGCCTCTGGCGGAAGGGCTTGCCCGCAGCCGGAGAGCATTATGCGAGCACCGACCCGCCATGGGCGGGGAGGGCGGAGCGATTTTGCTGAACGTTAGGTGTATCTGAGGTTTCAGATACTTTTTTTGTATTCCTCATTGTTAAGTTTATTACAAAAGAATACAAAAAATGAGCTGAAATTTGGGTGAGCCCCGAGCCGAGGGGCGAACCAGATATACCTTGTTAAACGACCCGAGTCCTGCCTACCTTATTATATTTTCAAAAGAAAAAGGCAGGGCGAGAGCGCAGCGTGGCTTGAGTTTTATTCAAAAATATTTACCTTATTAAAAGAGCCTATTTGAAATTTTTTGGTCACATAATTGACAAACTGGTCATTTTTTGCTATACTATCTTGAAAGCTAGTTTTGGCGTCAAATTGTACATAAACCATCTAAAGGAGGGTAAACTATGAAAACGCTTTGTATATTAGCTGTTCTAATCATGGTAGGGGGTCATATTGGAATGTCGCTTGGGGCAAGCCATATGAATGTGGCACTTTTCAGGGTAAGTTTTATAACCTATTACATCTCGTTTTTTTTCACATTCCTATTTGGCTTTGTAGCTTGCGCCGAGGAATGCCCCAAAGCTGCTTAAAAACTACAAGCAGCCAAAACTCTTACCGCCGTGTGCTTCGTTCGCACGGCTTTTCTTTTCTAAAAAATTTAAAAAGGGCTCAATAAAAAATTAAAAAATATTTTTGAACAAAATTTCGTTTAGGAATATCAGAAGTTTTTGGCTCTCTTCCTTACTATATTTCATATAGAAAAGAGAGACAAAAATTTGGGTCGGAATCCGCCCTGGGCGGATGGAGCCGCTTATCGCGGTGTTATCGGTAGTATTTTTTATTAATAATTTTTAAACAATGCGCTTGCCCTTGTCTAAATCAAATATTTCATTAACTGAGACTAGGACAGCGTTTTTAGCGGGATACTGTTCATCATTAGCGACGCATAAATCAAAGAATTTTCCAGAATTAAAAATTTCAACATCTCCTTTTAGTCGATAGTATAAATTTTTCTGTTTAGCAAATATGCAAATCTTGTTATTCTCCTTTAAATTTTTAATGGTTGTTTTCATCTGAGCGTCAGCAATAAGCAACTTATTATCATAAAATCCTAATGAAATTACTACATTAACGTTGGGCGTGCCATTCAACGAACATGTAGAAAGCACCAACTCTTGTCCTTTGTCAAAAACGTTTTTCCAAGACATACTATTTGATTTAGATGATAAAAAAATTATTTATAAAAAATATTTCCGGGTTCGGCGATGTCGCTCCGCCCCCGCCGCAGGCGGGGAAGGGGTGACAGAGCCGGACAGCCTGTCCGCCTCTGGCGGAAGGGCTTGCCCGCGGCCGGAGAGCATTATGCGAGCATCGACCCGCCATGGGCGGGGAGGGCGGAGCGATTTTGCGGAACAATGGGGATAAAAGAAGTTTTCGGAGCGTAGCGGAGAAAATTTGGGAAAATCACGAGCCGAGTGATTTTCCTTTTATCCCTTGTTATCTGTCCCGACGACTGAAAGGAGGAGAGCGCAGCGTGGCGAGGAGCGGAACGAAGTGAGCACCGCAGAATTAACTTGGAATTTGCGGAATATCTATTTGGACAAAATTATTTTCCCTCTAATTCTAACTTAAATTCTTTTAGAAAATCAATTAAAAAATCAGTTCTTCTTTTGGCAATTTTCTTTGCGGTTTCTGTGTGCATTCTTTCAGCAACTTTGAGCAATCTCTCATAAAATAAATCAAGGGCAAATTCTGAAGCATTTGGTTCGCGATTTTTACAAAACGGATCATCAGAGTTATAAAAAGGTCTTTTCATTTGCCCTGTTGATGAGTAAGTTCTCATGATGGAGATTGCGCCTGTTGCCTCTAATCCATCGGCATCTTGCAAAATTTTTGATTCTAATAAGTCAGGAACAATGCCTTTGCTGAAAGAACATTCCAAGATGCAGATTTTTACTTTTCCTATCTTGTCCTTAGGAAAATTTCCAAAAGTTTTTAATATTTTTTCCGCCGCTTCTGAACTTTCTTCTTGCGACTTATGTTTATCTGGATGATTTTTTGGATAAACGATCAAATCATGAAATAAAGCAGCGGGAACAACAATATCAAAATCGCCATTCTCTTCTTTGGCTATCCTTTCAGCATTAGATAAAACTCTCAAAGCATGTTCAAAATCATGAGAAACATCTGCGTTAGGAATTTTGTTTTTGGCGATTTTGATTAACTGATTTTTTAATTCTTTGTCCATATCAATAAAAGAATTTAACGGATTTAATAATTTTGCCATTTTGTGAGTGATTAGCAAATTCCAAATTAATTACAGATAACGGCCGCGGGATATGCGATGTGGTCCCGATGAGCGAAGCGATATCGGGAACATTTCGCTTATGCCGTGATAGGCGAAGTTCGCGAGCGTTCCAAGGGGCGAAGCCCCGGGGAAACGCGAGCGGACGAGGCGATCACGGCTGTGCCCGAAGCCGATAGGCTAAATGAAGCGAGCGTTAGCGAGTGAATTTAGCCTATCGATTACGCATCATCTGAAGTTTCATCCCGATTTAGAAAGATAAACTTTTTATTCAGACAACGCTTTGTTTAATTATCTCCACCTAAACTTTCATCAAAAACACGGGATAAAAATTTGGGTTGAGAAAATTTTTCACTTCTCATTAATTTTAATAAATGAAAAATTTTGGAGCCAGATATGCGTTGTTATCGGATGTAAATTTTTTTATTTTAACAACCGGGAGAACAAAAAAATCAGTTTTTAAAGGAGTTTGGATTTTTTCTAATTTTCTCAAGTGTGGTTCTGTAAAGTTCTGAACTTGCGGGATCTTTTAATGAGTTGAATTCTAGCCATCTATCTCCTAATTCATTGTCTTCCGCTAATCTACATTCTCTTCTCACGGCTAACAAATGTCTATCGTGTAAATCCATATCATGACCTACTCCTTTTTTGGCGCACATCCAAGCCTCATAAATTTCATGTTCTATGGCGAAGGGAATAATATCGCTATAGTCCTTGCCATTAACACTAAAGCCATCCTTGTCGATTATAATTTCTAGATTTTTAATCCATTTTTTAGTAACCTTGCCTTCATCATTTTTAGTATATGATCGACAAATAACATACGAGGCATTCGTATAATAATTTGGCATAGGTCTATGTTCTTCCTGATATTTTCTGAACTCCTTTGAATTTAGATATTTTATTCTGCCTTGGGCAAGTTCATAAAAAGATTTTTTTGCCTCTTTCATTGAATCCTCAACTTTATGAGGTGGATTTATAAAAGATGATTCTGAAAGTTTGATTTCCATGTTATTAAAATAAAAATTTATTTCCGATAATGGCTTCGGCTGTGCCCGAAGCCGATAGGCTAAATAAAGCGAGCGTTAGCGAGTGAATTTAGCCTATCGTATCCCGATGAAGCGAGGTTTCAATTCTTTCTTCCTTATTATTAATAAAGAAAAGAAAGGATTGAAATTTGGGTCGGAAGAAAATTTTACTCCTTATTATCATTATAAAGGAAATTTTCTGGAGCCGCTTATCGCGGTGTTGTACGATGTCCGCATTTGCCCGCCCTTGTTAGCAGGAAATGGATGCCCCGAAATCTTATTGCAAAATTTTTTCCAATAGTTCAGGAAACTCCTCGGTTTTCATATCGCCCAAGCAGTAATGCCCTCGCCCTTTTAATTCGATAATCTCTCCACCAAGCACCTCGTGAAAAATTTTTAAACTTTTTTTACCATCCTCTTCCTCATCGTCCGCAGTAAACATAACTATTTGATTAATCCTATCCCTGATAGATGAGTCAATCTGATATGTATAGAAATTTATATCAGCACCATTTCTTTCTTCTTGCGGAATTTTCCAAGGCGCGATTAAAAATAGTTTAAAAATTTTGGTCTTAGTCTCACCAAGCCAGCGAACAAGAAATGTGCAACCGCAACTATGTCCAATTAAAATCGTATTTTCATCAACGGGGTATTTTTCAAACTCATCTTTGAATTTTTCATAATCAGGTTGCCAGGGCGAGGGCATGAGAGGAGTTTCCGTTTCAATATTTTTTGCAATAAGATTTCTTTTTAACCACGGAATCCAGTGCTTGTCATAAGTCCTTGATTCAGGATTCATCGCTTTTTCAGCATCAGAGGGGCATCCATGGATAATGATACATCTATTCTTTGTCATATAGTTGAATTTTATTTTTAGCACTAGGGTAAATGCGGATTTCGTACAACGGCTTCGGGATAAGCGAAGTGGTCCCGATGAGCGAAGCGATATCGGGAACATTTCGCTTATGCCGTGATAGGCGAAGTTCGCGAGCGTTCCAAGGGGCGAAGCCCCAAGGAAACGCGAGCGGACGAGGCGATCACGGCTGTGCCCGAAGCCGATAGGCTAAATGAAGCGAGCGTTAGCGAGTGAATTTAGCCTATCGTATCCCGATGAAGCGAAGTTTCTATTTTTCTACCTTATTAAAAATATTATGAAAAGAAAAATAGAAATTTGGGTCGGAAGAAAATTTTACTCATTAATATATTAATAAAGGAAATTTTCTGGAGCCGCTTATCGCGGTGTTGTACGTAGTAAAATTTATTTTCGTTGATCAATTAGTCCGCCGATATACCTCGCTTTGTAAATTTCGTTTCCATCATCAGATTTTATTATTTCGGTGCCAAAAAAATTGTCTATTTCTCCCTCATATTCGTTACTATACTCAATCCCGTTTAGGTTGTATTTTTTCGGGCCACGGAATGGTTTGTCTTCTGGTAAGAGACTAAGGGCTCCTTGCAAGGTTTTGTACACGGCTTGGACATCAGAAACTCCTTCGATAACCCAGCCGTAGTAAACCATCATATACACTGGCATGTTACGAAAAAATACAACCTCGCGCCCTCCGTATGGCTCACCACCAAAATAGTTGTCGTGGTATTTCCAATCGCCATTTTCAAATATCATTGTTGTTGATTTATCATCTTCGACAATTTTTTTGGCTATGTCGCCAGCAGCATAAGTAGATTTTTTAGCTTTGACTAGAAATTTACAAAGCTCGTTTAGGTCAATCATAATTTTGATATTAGTGGGTAGAAAATAAATTTTATTTCGTACAACGTATCGGGATATCTGAAGTTCGGTTTGAGGTTTGTGATAAAATTGGTCGGTCTGTTGCCGGCCTATCACAAAAATCAAACCGAATTTGGGCGGAGCCCGATAAATATTAATAATTATTTACGATTTAAACCTTTCGTCAAATCGTTTCTCTTCCGCGCTTTTTATTTTATAATATTTCTGCCAGTCTTTGTTTTCATCAAGTCCTTCCTCGGCCATTTTTTGTTTTGTGCGTAGTTCTACAACTCTATCTTTTCTTCTGTTTCTGTCAGTTAATAAATATGGAACGATTCCAGTAGACGGCGTTAAATATTTTACCTCTGGATTGTCCAAGAGTTCTAACTCTTTTTTTTCCTTATCGTTTAGTTGGTCCATATAGTTAAGTAAATAATTATTAATATTTATCGAAAGGCGAAGCCAGATATCCCGTGTTAGATGATGTATTTTGGCAACATTATATATAAAAATCGTTTTCAATCTTATGTAAAAAAATTTGAAAATCATTATATGTCATTTTTAAGGATTTTTTATTATCCGAAAAAATAAATTCATTTTCATTTATTATAAAATTGTTATGTGCTAGTGAATCACGGATAATTTTAATTTTTTCAATATCACCTTCAAGTTGCTTGTTCTGATTTTTATATACCTCTTTTATTAATAATAGGGGTATCAATCTGACAATTCCAAAATACTGATTAAGCAAGGGGTAATTTAGCTTAAAATGATTTTTAAATTTTTTTCTTAACTCTTCTAGAGATACTTTACCATTTTCGTTATCAAATGCGTTTAGTAAATATTCTATGTACTTTAGGTTGGCATTCAACCTTAGTATTGTGTCTCGGTTATTCATAGTTGCCAAAATATTTCATCTAACGTACACCGATGAAGCGAAGTTTTTATTTCTCTTCCTTGACGTTATTCATTGATTAAGAAAAGAGAAATAAAAATTTGGGCCGAAAGAAAATTATATTCCTAATTATTATCTCTCTGTAGCAGAGCGGAAGAGAGAATTTAAATTAAGATATTTTTCTGTAGCCGCTTATCGCGTTGTTGTACGTAGTAAGTTTTTTATCTCGTTGCAGTAGCATTAAATCTTGTCTATTAGTAGAGAAAGTTTGATTTTTTTGTTTTGAAAAAATAGAAGAGGGGAAGTGAAGGGGTGAATTCTATTTTTTCAAAACTCCTTATTATTTATTTTGATTATTCATACTTCTCCAATTATTTTTAATAGCTCATCAACTTCACTGATTATTTCCTGTACAGCATTTTTTGCCTCGTCTTCTTTCATGTTATCAAATTTAAAAATATAGGTTTGCATTTCTGTTGCTAATGCTAAAGTTTTGTCAGCTAAAGTGTGGAATGTTTTATTTTCTCCATCTTTAATAATTTTATTTAGCAAGCTATCGAGTTTTTTGTTTAAATCTGAGGCAATTCCGTCACGCATTTCCTGATCATCCATATCGTTTAATTCATCTTCGAAATCGGTCATTCCTGTATTTAGAGTTGAAAATTTATCAATGATTAAATTATCTCTATCACGCATCTCATCAAACGCATCCTTTTCTTGTGGGTTAATTTTTGGTAATTCATTGTAATTCATAGTTTTGAATTGTTAATATTTATTAATTTTTTTCTGCGGCTTTCCCAGAGCAGAAAAAACTCCTTTTTACCCCTGTAGATTATTTAAAAAAATCAAACTTTCGGACGTGCCCATAACACTATACATTAAAGTATCGAAAGATAAAAAATTTATTTCGTACAACGTTAAGTATATGCGAAGTTTCTGTTCCGCTTCCTTATTAAATTATAAATAAAAAAGGAACAGAAATTTAGGCCGAAGCCAGTGAAAGAAATATTATTTTAATTTTTTTTGTTCCATTGTTTCCATTCAGATCGTAAAATGCTAAAAACGTAGTCATCCCAAAGTTTGCCATCCAGCTCATGATGTTCTCTTAATACACCATCGCGATGAAAGCCAAGATTTTTTAGAATTTTTACAGATGGTTTATTAAAAGAGCCGGTTTGACAGTAAAGCTTGTTAAAATTGTAATTCTTGAAGACATGACTAACACAATGCTTTATCATTTTGCTGCCAATTCCTTTGCCGTGATATTCAGGATTAACAGCGTACCCACATTCGCAAGATTTATTGCGCCTGTTTATACTAAAACAATTGAATTTTCCAACCGGCTCTTTTATATTTCCATAGAAGAATGAAAATGATAAAACTTTTGGGTCGACATAATGCTTCCCGTTTCTAATCTCACGACAGGTAATTTTCTCCATGCGTCCTTCCTCCTGCCATTTTTTGAATAACTCTTTGTGTGATTTTGTGGAACGTTTTATCTCCATAAAAAAATTAAAATAATATTTCTTTCACTGGCGTAGCCGCATATACTTTGTTAAGTGAAGTTGGCTTACGATTAACATTGATTCAGCACATTCATTTTAATTGAATTGTGTATCGGTATTAATCTAAGCTTCGGCCAATTTCATTTAACATTTAGTATATGCGAAGTTTTTGAAATTCCATATTAAAATTAATAATCATTTTAAAAATTTAGGTGGAGTCTAATAAATAATTAAAAATATTTTCGGCTTCATATCCTTGTAGTCAACCCTTCAACTTCAACAATTAGGTCATCAAGCTGAGTATCATTTGAGCCTCTTTTTCTAAGTAATGCACTATGAAAAAATTGATCATCTTTATCATTTGCCTCTAGGGCTTGCTGCTTCATTATATATAATTTTTCCATTATTTTATTCTTGTGTTGGGAGTCTTTTAGAATTGGCTCAATCAGACCCGGGAGTTCAATGATTAGTTGTGTTCTTTTTTTGAACATTTCCAAAGCTTTTTTTTCATCATCGTAGCTAACGGTAAGAGCATCTTCTCGACTAGAAATAAATTTTTCTTGTATTGATTTTAATTCAGAAAGGCAAGCGTTTAATTCGTTACCTTCTTTTTTTTCCTCCTCTTGTTTTTTTATAAAACTGTTTTCAATTGACATACGTAGAAAATATTTTTAATTAGTTATTAGGCGTAGCCGCATATACTTTGTTAAGTGAAGTTGGCAAGCCTCGACCGTAAAATTAAATTGGGGTTTTTTTCTTTGAATAACCTTTGATTTTGTAGTTATACTACAAAAATTTCACACAACGGCTTCGGGATAAGCGAAGTGGTCCCGATGAGCGAAGCGATATCGGGAACATTTCGCTTATGCCGTGATAGGCGAAGTTCGCGAGCGTTCCAAGGGGCGAAGCCCCGAGGAAACGCGAGCGGACGAGGCGATCACGGCTGTGCCCGAAGCCGATAGGCTAAATGAAGCGAGCGTTAGCGAGTGAATTTAGCCTATCATTACTTATATCTGAAGTTTTTGTTTTCCTTCCTTATTGTAATATATAAAGAAAAGAAGGCAAAAATTTGGGTGGAGGAAATTTGCACTCCTTATTATCAGTTATTGATGCAAATTTCTGTAACCAGATATGAGTTGTTAAACGATGTTTTGTTCAAAAATATATTCCTTAATAAAAGAGCCCTTTTGAAATTTTTTTGGTCGCGTAATTGACAAACTGATCTTTTCCTGCTATACTATTTTGAACGCTAATTTTTGGCGTCAAATTGCACATAAACTATCTAAAGGAGGACAAAATATGAAAACGCTTTGTATATTGGCTGTTCTAATCATGGCAGTATGTCATATTGGAATGTGGCATGGGGCAAGCCATATAAACGTGGCGCTTTTCAAAGTAAGTTTTGTGACCTATTACATCTCGTTTTTTTTCACATTCCTATTTGGCTTTGTAGCTTGCGCCGAGGAATGCCCCAAAGCTGCTTAAAAACTTCAAGCAGCTAAAACTCTTACCGCCGTGTGCTTCGTTCGCACGGCTTTTCTTTTCTAAAAAATTTAAAAAGGGCTCAATAAAAAATTAAAAAATATTTTTGAACAAAATTTCGTCTAACGTTACGAGTATCCGAAGTTTTTCTGAAGCGGAGCGGAAGAAAAATTTGGGGGGAGGCTTTTGAATAAAAGCCGTAACCGGATACTCGTTGTTAGCTGATGTATTCCTTTTCTTTTTTCCGACAGCAGTCGGAATTGTTTTAAAAAATTTTCAAATTTCTTTTTTCGTTGTTAGTCGTATCAATTCTCTAAGATGTTCATTTTCAACAGCATTAATTGATAATTGGTGGGGCGCAATACTGTCCATTTCAATATCATTGCTACCTGCCGGTAAAACAAAAATATTGCCCGACTCTGAATGCTTTCCTGTGACTACTTTTATTCCTTCTTCTTTACATCTTCCAATTATTTCGTCCGTTGGTGTTGTATACCCTGGATATTCATCATCAGTTTTTTTCATTTTTAAATAAGCTTCTGGATCAATGCCAGGAAAAGGAAGACTCTCACCAGATTCATTGATTTTTCTAACTAAATCAAAAAGACTTGACACTTTTTCTTGTCTTTCTTTTTCTGGGTTAGTGTTCAATTCTTGATTTGGCAGCATATTTTCAGAATGTGATTTTGGTTTTTCCATAATTATGATTGTTAATTATTAAAAGAAATTTGAAAATTTTTTAAAACAATTGGGCGATAGCCCAAGAAAAGGAATATTTCAGCTAACAAGTTATATGCGAACTTATTGTAATTTATTTAAAAATTAGTTAAAATATATTTATAATTATGTCAGCATAACCCTTTATGTCAACATCTGCGTATAACCGAACAACCGCGGAAACCCGGGATCCGATGAATAATTTCGCGCGTGAAATGAGAATCCGTAATTTCAGCCAAAAGACCATTGAAGCCTACCTGTATTATAACAGGGAATTGCTAAGATTTGCAAGTAAATTTTCCGATGAAATTAACCGGAATGATATCAAGGATTATCTGGATTGGATGTATGCCCGCGGCAAGGCGACGTCCACCGTTAATTTAGCCATAAACGCGTTCAAGCTGTATTACGGAGCGATCATGAAACGAAAATTTTTTATTGATGATCTGGTGGTTAAGCGTCCGAAAAAGGAAAAATATCTGCCGGTCGTATTGTCGAAACAGGAGATCGCCCGAATGATTTCGGCCATGGATAATTTGAAACATAAACTGGTAATTCAGGTTTTATATAGTACCGGCCTTAGGGTGGGGGAATTAAGAAGTTTAAGGATAAATGATATTGATTTTGACCGTAAATCGGTTTTTATAAAGGCGGGCAAGGGGAAAAAGGACCGGGTAACCGTTATTTCCCGGACGGTACTTGATAATGTCGATAAGTATTTAAAAGAATATCAGCCTTTAAAGTATCTTTTTGAAAGTTTTACGGCCGGTGATAAGATGAGCGAACGGTCGATGCAAAAAGTCGTTTATGCCGCCGCAGCCAAAGCCGGTATTAAAAAGGGCGTGAGCGCCCATACCTTAAGGCACAGTTTTGCCACGCATCAGCTTGAAAATAACGTGAATTTAAGGTATATTCAAGCTATGCTGGGTCATGCCAGATTGGAAACGACGCAGATTTATACCCGGGTGGCCGTTAATAAATTCAGCGAGATCGGGGATTTATTGTGACGCCCGATCGTTTTATAGAATTTTTTCTATTAGATCCTGAGTTTAGTCGAAAATCAAAAAGTTTGTGTTGTGGTGCTGTTAGTGCGGACCAATCCTGGATCCCGGATACGCTTCGCGTTCCGGGATGACAAAGAAAAGTAAAGAAGCAGCTAAAATATCATGGTAATGTATTATATTATCTTTTAAGAAACGAATAAGCAATAGTTTACTAAGTTAAAAAAGTGCTGGGTATATTCAAGCTATGCTGGGTCATGCCAGATTGGAAACGACGCAGATTTATACCCGGGTGGCCGTTAATAAATTCAGCGAGATCGGGGATTTATTGTGACGCCCGATCGTTTAATCAGATTTGTTCTTCTGGATCCCGAATTTAATCTAAAATCAAAAAGTTTGTGTTAAAGTCCTGTCAGTGCGGATGACAAAAAAAGCGTTGATTATTTATTTGAATATGGAAAAACCGGACAATAAACAGGAGCAAAAAGAAAGATACCGGCCGAAGCTCGAGCTCGCGGTCGATAAAGAATACGACAAAAGGGTTGGCGTGGGTTTTTTGTCGGAAGGGGAAACGTCGCCGCACCCGGATCTCGCGCGTCTTCTTGGCGAAACCGACAGGGATAAGATCCGGCGGGAAGTTTTCGCGTACGTGGAGAAGGCTTACGAGGCCGATTCCGATAAGATCGAAAGAGGATTCCGGGAGGCGGTTGACGGATGGGCCGGGGTCGAAGATTATTTTTACGAGAAGGCGGACGAAATATTCAAGGGCTATCCCTGGCCGAAGGGGGATTATACCGGCTACGGCTCGATCTGGAATATCTATCCGCGGGAGATCGAAGAAAAAGAATTCACTTTTCCGCTCGAAACCAGAGCTTTCCCTAAATGGGCGCCTATAGACGCGAAAAGCACGATCGCGCACGAGATGCTCCACTTTATAACGTACGACTATCTTGAAAAGAAGCATGGCCTTACGCCTTCGGAATGCTATGACGAGGACAATATTTTCTGGCAATTCACGGAAAACCTGAATTGCCTTATAGAAAACGACAGGATGTGGGAGCCCTTAAAGGGAAAACTGCCGGTGCCGCCCAAGGAAGAATGCCGGGAGCTTTACGGGAGGATGAAAGAGGTATGGGATAAAAACAGGGATATTGATGATCTGGTCGAAATATTCTTAAAGAAAAAAGATGAACAATAAGAAGGTCGCGATCGTCACTTTAGGGTGGCGGGAGTACACTACGAAATATTTTGAAGCTTTCATGGCTTCGGCGCGGGCGCAGGATTACCCGGGCGAAACAATGGTTTTCGTGACCGATAACGAGACCAGCCCGGAAACCTACGAACTTATCGCGAAAACCGCGCCGGACGCGGTCGTGATCTTAAATAAGACCAATGACGGCTTTGCCAAGGGCATGAATGACGGGATGCGCGAAGCGCTTAGGCAGGGCTATGACTATATCGCGGTCATAAATATCCATACGACCTTTGAACCGGATTATATCTCCGAGCTGGTAAAAGCCATGGAAGCGGATGAAAAGATCGGTGTAGCGCAGGGGCTGATGCTTATGCCCGATAAACAAACTATTTCCAGCCTGGGGAATGCCACGCATTTTTTGGGTTTCGGTTATTGCCGCGGTTATAATTATAAATATGAAGATTATAAATCGGCAATCGGCAATCGGCAATCGGCAATCTTTTATCCGTCGGGCACCTCGATGTTCTTCCGGCGGGAGGCGCTCGAGCGTATCGGGCTTATGGACGAGGAATACTGGATGTATAACGAGGACCAGGAGATCGGCTGGAGAGTCTGGCTTGCGGGTTATAAATGCGTTTTGGCCCCGAAAGCGGTTATGTACAGCGATTATCAGTTCAAGCGTTCGATGGCGAAGGTTTACTGGATGGATCGAAACCGGATCATATCCTTGCTCATCTGCTTTAAACTGCCGACTTTATTCCTGATCTTGCCGGCTTTTGTTATTATGGAGATCGGGCAGATATTTTTCGCCCTGGCTAACGGCTGGCTAAAGGACAAATTAAGGGTTTACGTTTATTTTTTGCAGCCTCGGACCTGGTTTTATCTCGTGAAAGCGCGGCGGCGCAACCAGAGCCTGAGAACAACAAAAGACCGGGAGATCGCCCCCCTGATAACGGGCGAGATAAAGCACCAGGAGTTCGAGGATTGGAAATTGCGGTTGATCAATCCAGTCTTCGATTTGTATTGGCGAATTGCGAGATCGGTAATTTGGTGGTAGAAAGATGAAAACACGAAAATAACGAAAGATAACGAAAAAAACGAATGCGTGAATATTGATCGTTGAATATAAATCTATGGACATCTCAATAATCATCCTTCACTGGAAAAATATCGTTAAAACAACCAAGTGCCTGGATTCAATAAAAGCTTCCGATCTGGGCGCTTTGACGCGCGAAATAATTGTCGTTGATAACGGCTCCGAGGACAATGTCGCCGATACGCTTAAAAACCGTTATCCGGAGGTGATTTTAGTCGCGAGCGCCAAAAATCTAGGCATGGGCGGCGGCAATAATCTGGGGATTAAAAGGGCCCGGGGAGATTTTCTTTTTATCCTGAACGACGATATCGTCCTTAAGCGCGACAGCCTGAGGATTCTTTATGAGCGCATGCGGTCGGACGGGAATATCGGGCTCTCGGCCCCCAGGCTCGTTAATGCCGACGGCACTTTCCAGCCCTCCTGCTTCCGTTTTCCGACCTTTATGACGCCCGTACTCCGCCGGACGTTTTTAGGGAAGATATTCAGAAAACGCCTGGAAGATTACGTGGCCGGAGAAGATTCAAGCGAGAGCGAACGGGAATGCGAGTGGGTGATGGGATCCTCCCTTCTCGTCCGCAAGGCGGTTTTAGACAGGATCGGCGCCTTTGACGAGCGTTTTTTCATGTACTTCGAAGATACCGATCTTTGCCGGCGGATCAGGGAAGCCGGTTTCCGGGTCGAGTATTGCCCCGGGTCCGTGGTGGTGCACGAACACAGCCGCGGCAGCGCGAAAAAAGCCTGGTATATCGCGCCTTTTACGGATAAACTGGCGCGGGAACACATCAAGTCGTTTTTGAAATATTTGTGGAAATGGAGATAGACACGAATTTAACGAAAATAAACACGAAAATAACGAATTATATACAAGTATAACAAAATAAGATGTCTGATATATTATATAAGGGCCTAAGTTATAAAGTCCAGGGAGTATTAATGGAAACAAGAAAAATTTATGGCTCAGGACACAAAGAGAGTGTCTATTCAAATGCAATCGCGGAATTATTAGATAAGAATAATATAAAATACAAAAAAGAATGCAATATTGATATTATTTCTCCGATTACCGGAAGGAAAATCGGTACGTATCGACCGGATTTTTTAATAGAAGATAAAATCATTTTGGAAGTCAAAGCGGTCGATGTTATTCCAAAAAATTTTATTGATCAGATTTATAGTTATCTGCGTGTTAGTAAATATGAATTGGGTATATTTGTAAATTTCAGAAGTTATAAGTTATATATCAAAAGGATTTTATATACTAATGATAGAAAAAATAAATAATTCAATTCGTTTATTTCGTTTATTTTTTCGTTAATTTAGTGTTTGTATGAAAAAAATAAAGAAGGCGGTGGTCGCCGTCGCCGGTTCCGGCACGCGTCTATTGCCCGCTACCAAGGCCATGCCCAAAGAGATGCTGCCGATCGTGGATAAGCCTATTATCCAGCTCGTGGCCGAAGAGCTCGTGGCCGGGGGCATCGAAGACATAATCCTGGTCACTAAATGGGACAAGAAGCCGCTGGAAGACCACTTCGATCATAGCTGGGCGCTGGAAAACGATTTGCGCCAGGCCGGAAAAGAGGAAAAGTTGAAAGAGATCGTGGCTTTAGCGGAAATGGCCAATTTTATCTACGTGCGCCAGAAAGGTCCGTACGGCAACGGTACGCCGATACTGTCGGCGGCGAGCCTCGTCAAGGACGAGCCCTTCGTCTATGTCTGGGGGGACGATCTGGTCAAATCGAAAGTATCGTTTACGAAGCAGATGATCGACGACTATAACGAGAGCGGACACCTCCAGATCGGCGTCCAGGAGGTCGAGCGCGACCAGGTTAACCGCTACGGCATAGTGAAGCTTAAAGAGGGGACAATGCGGATAGAGGACATAGTGGAGAAGCCGGCGATCGAGGACGCGCCCTCGAACCTGGCGGATTTCGGACGCATGATCTTAGACCAGGACATAATCGACGTTCTCGCCCGGACGAAGCTCGGGAAAGGCAACGAGCTTTGGGTCGTGGACGCGATCAGAGATTACATAAAAGGAGGCGGAGAATTTTATGCCAAGAAGGTCGAGGACGGCGAATGGCTGACCACCGGCGATCCCTTAAACCTTCTGCGCGCCACCCTGAAATACGCTTCGGACCGGGAAGACCTTAAAAAGATGATCAAGGAGTTCAGCCGGAATTTATAGTTAAAAATTTAGGTTCTTCGACATATTCTTGTGGGTAAAAATTAGTTTGTCATTCCCGCGAAAGCGGGAATCCAGCCTGCCTGCCGGCAGGCAGGGGGGGGTAGGCGGAGATAAGCCATGTATTGAGTACGTAGTTGTCGGTACGGACCAACCCTGGATCCCCGATATCCGCCCCGGGCGGATTCGAGGATGACAATATCGGTGCGCAGTTTGGTTTTTATCCATATACAAAAATTCCGCATAAAATTGCGGAATTTTTATTTATGATAGAAGTTTTTAAATTAGGATGGGTTTTACGTTTTAGTTTTTTTGCCACCCCCTGATTTTATTTGATCATAATTCATCTGTTTAGGCCACCAGAGATTTCCATGCACATCATAAATCGGTATCAGCCGATTTTGATTTTTTCCATTCGCCCGTTGCATGATCTCAGCGATCTTTTGCGCTTTGATCCGATATTTTTCCGGGTCTGTTTCGTCTAGCTCATCATTATCGGGATTGACGAGACGAAACACAATGCCTTTGAATCTGGCTGGCGATATGCGTATTTCCCCGTTATACCCGACCACCAAGTACGGGTCGCTTAATTTGCTTCGATTATAAACTTGATTAACCTCCGATTTTGCGGCATCGGTTTTTTTTGCTTCTTCATCGGATAATTCGGCATAGTCTTTGAATCCTTTTAAGTCGAAAACCAGGCCGACGGAATTCCGATAACGAAAGAAGGGGTCGTTGGATATTTGTGTTTCACCGGAATATTTCGGCTCTTCTTCTCCCTTCCCGACAATATTAAAAAAAAGGCTATCCAGGCTCTCATTGCCGTATAAAATGCGTAATTTATCATCACGGTCGGTATTCTTAAGATTTATCAGTCCCCTTGAGTACTCCTCCCGATTCATTCTAAAATATTCCGAGGGATCATCGCTTAAGCCCTCAAAAAACCGCTCATTCGTTTTAAGGTGCATCAATCCGTTTCTCAGCACATTTTCAAAAACAATCTCATCCTTATCCCGGCGCTCAAGCCGGGAGGCGTTTATGGCATGATAACCGTTGCCAGGAGTATCAATATCAATAACTTTTGTCATTATTTTTTCTATCGCTTCCGGCGGCAGTTCTTTTTTGCTCTCCGTTGCTTTTTCCGCGGATAAGAATTCTTTGTTCATAACAAGCGGGTTACTGGATATATAGTTTATAAATTCCTTCCTGATTGCCGATCTTGGCGGAGAAATACAGGATATCGCCTTTTTTGTTGAGAATCGGGCGTTCGATCTTTTCGAGTTCGATCAGTTTCGTGATATTGTATTTTTCCCGGTCGTCCAGCTCGATCACATTGACGCTTTTTTTCGTGACATAAATAATATTATTGTTGTTGGGGTGCCAGATAACTTCGCTTAAGGGTTCGCTGATCCTGGTTAAAAGTATTTTTTTGCCGTTTTTCGGGTTGAACACCCAGATCTCGAAGTCGTTGGCGCAAAGCAGGGTATTGTCATTTACCCAATGGGTCACTTTGATATTGCGGAGAGTCTCTATGAGGGGTTTATAGGCGGAAAAGGGATCGATCAGATAGAGCGTGCCGGAAAGATTATCGTAAAGGTTGATTATGTCGCGTTCCGTGTTAAGGAAGCTGTAGGAGGAATTCGGCAGGTTGATCTCCCCGGCCGGCTGATCATCGCTTAAGCGGCGGATCAACAGGCGGGTCGAGCCGGTTTCCCGTTTTATGAAATATAAATGATCTCCTTTCGGCAGGTAATCGCCGGGATCGGAGCGGACAAGGGCGGTTTTTTCCCTGTTGTCCGAGAGGTCGTAATAATGTATACCTTCGTCGCTTTCGTAAAATACCCGGTTGCCGTTTATGGCGTCCCATCTGACGTTTTTGATATTATGTCCGATGAGCCTGTCCAAGGCGATCGGATCATCCCAGTCGTCTACCCGGAAGATAAAGCCGCCGGCGATAACTCTTTCGCCGTTGGGGGACCAGATTCCGATCACCGTATTATCGGAACCGGAAGCAACAAAATGTTCTTTATTTTCGTTTTCCAGATCGATCAGGCTGAAAGTCGTCTTATCGTCGGAGCTTTTGACCGTCAGGAGATTCCGCCCCCCGGGAGAAATCGCGGTTTCTATGAAGGCGCCTGATTCGAGCAGTTCGGGTATGTTCTTTCGGAAGAGATTTATATCTTCCGCGAAGGTGGATTGGCCGGGATTAACCGTCAATTTTTTTTGCCAGGGCCAAAAGCCGGGCAGTTCGACCAGGACGTCATAGGTGCCGGGCAAAAGATTTTTTATTTTAGCCGGGGTTCTTACGTAGCTTTGGTCTTCTGCGTATAACCTTTTGAAAAAATCCTGCCGGATCTTGCCGTCGAGGTGTATTTTCGCGCCCTTGGGGTCGGTATCGAGTATCAGCATGCCGGTTTTCTGGAAGCTGAAACCGGACCCGATCTTATAGCCGATGGCGTAAAGCGAGATCAGGGGCGTGGCGGTCAGGAAGACCAGGATAAAAAATATAAATAAAGCTTGGCGTTGTTTTAGGGACATAATAATGCAAATTTACGAATTACGCGAATTCTACGAATATGCGAACCATGCCAATTCGCATGTTTATAGGTTCGCATATAAATTCGTGGATTCGCATCATATAATTCTATTAATATCCGCTCCCAGCGCCCGCAGTCTGCCGTCGATATCCTCGTAGCCGCGGTCGATCTGATAGATATTGTCTATCTCCGTCTGCCCCTGGGCGCAAAGGCCGGCTATGATCATGGCGATGCCGGCGCGGATATCGGGGCTCGTCAGTTTTTTCCCGTAAAGTTTCGCCGGTCCATTCACCACTACCCGGTGCGGATCGCACATTATGATATCCGCTCCCATCTGCATGAGCATGTCGACATAAAGGAGTCTGCGGTCATAAATTGTTTCGTGGATCAAAGACGATCCCTGGGCCTGGGTCATCAGGAGCGTAAAAGGCGATTGCAGATCGGTCGGGAAACCCGGATATTCATGGGTTTTAATGCTGTACGGCCTGATTTTAGATGCCGGCTTGACCAGGAGCTTATCGGTAAAACTTTCGTAAGGGACGCCGATCTTGTCGAAAATTTCCAGAAGGATCCGGATATGGTCCGGGTCGCATTTTTTTATAAGAACCTCGCTTTTGGAGGCCGCCGCCATGATCGCGAAAGAGCCGGTCTCTATCCGGTCGGGGATAACGTCATAAACGCCGCCGGTTAAGCTCTTTACACCCTCGACGGTTATCGTCGGTGTACCGGCTCCCTTTATCCTGGCTCCCCGGGAATTAAGGTAAGAAGCCAGGGCCGGAATCTCCGGTTCCATGGCGCAATTGCGCAAAGTAGTCGTTCCGTCGGCTAAAACCGCGGTCATCATGAGGCTTTCCGTGCCGGTAACCGTCATGGTGGTGAAAAAATAATCCGCCCCCCTGAGTTTTCGGGCCTTGATGTGGTAGTAGTTTTCGCGGGCGGTCACTTTAGCGCCGAACCGTTCGAACCCCTCCAGAAAAAGATCGATCGGCCGCTTGGCGCCGCTGGCCAGGACGCAGCCGCCGGGCAGGGGGAACTTCACTTCTCCGAAACGGGCCAGAAGCGGGCCGGCGAACATGATCGAGGCGCGGAATTTTCCGGCCGGGCCGGAATGGAGATCGGAACTATTTACCGATCCGGTGTTTATGACCGCTTCGTTCCCGTTCCGCTTGATCGTCGCGCCCAGGCTTTCAAGAAGCCCCAGGGCTTTCCCCACGTCCTCTATATCCGGCAGATTGGTTATCTTAACGCTTTCGGTCGAGAGCAGGGCGGCCGGAATTATTTTCAGGGCCGAATTCTTCGCTCCCTTGACCTCGATCTCGCCGGTTAATCTTTTCCCGCCGTTAATGATCAATTTAGACATAATGTTTAAGAATTAGGGTTTAAAAGATTACGGGGCGCTTTCCCGTCATATAATCAGTATAACTTATTTATGGCATAATTCAATGGCTTTACTTGTCAATCAACGGGTTAATATGGTAAAATTGGTAATGATAATTAATCGATCATGGCGATAGTTTGCATAATACCTGATACTTTACGTAAATTATCACACTTATTGAAATGAATAAAGGTAAAAAAATATTATTCGGTTTCGGCGTACTGGTCCTGATGTTCCTGAGTTTTCTCGCCGGCTCGGTCGCGGTAACCAAAAACGATATCATCCGCGAGATCGTAACCCGGGAAGCGGTTTATACGGGCAAGGTCTTGGGAAAACACAGCCTCGATAACAGCGGCCTGGGTCGGGATGTTGATTTCGGCTTGTTTTGGCGGGCTTGGGACGCGCTTGAGGCGCAGTATGTCGATAAGGATAAATTAAACGAGAAAAAGATGTTTTACGGGGCCGTCAAGGGCATGGTAGCCGCCCTGGATGATCCTTATACGGTTTTTATGGACCCAAAGATCGCCGAAGATTTTTCTAATGATCTGGCCGGCACTTTCGAGGGGATCGGCGCCGAGATCGGCATTAAAGACGATACCCTGACCGTGATCGCCCCCCTGCCGGACATGCCGGCCGAAAAGGTGGGTTTAAAGGCCGGAGACAAGATATTGGCCATAGACCAGGCGTCCACCCAGGGCATGTCGGTGGACGAAGCGATCACAAAGATCAGGGGGCCGAAGGATACGGCGGTTGTCCTCTCGATCCTGCGCGAGGACTTCGACGAGATCAGGGATTTTACCATTACCAGGGATAAGATCGTGGTTAAAAGCATCCGCGTCGAAACGCCCGAGGACGGGATCATCCGGATAACGATCACTAATTTCAATGATGACACCGCGGGGTTATTCGGCGAAGCGGTCAGAAAAGCGATCGACGATGATCCGCGCGGCCTTGTTCTTGATCTAAGGAATAATCCGGGCGGATATCTTGATACGGCGATCGAGGTGGCGAGCGAATGGGTGGAAGAAGGGGTGATCGTTACCGAGCAGTACGGCGACGGGCAAAAGAACGAACATCTGGCCCGCGGCCGCGCCCGACTGAAAGTTTTTCCGACGGTCGTATTGGTCAACGAAGGCAGCGCGTCCGCTTCGGAGATAGTGGCCGGAGCGCTAAAGGACCACGGTTTGGCCAGGATAGTCGGGCAAAAGACCTTTGGCAAGGGCTCCGTGCAGACTTTAACCGATTTCGAGGACGGTTCTTCCATAAAGATCACGGTCGCCAAATGGCTGACGCCTTCGGGATCGAGCATTAATGATCAGGGCGTAGAACCCGATGAGATAGTCGATTATACGACGGAAGATTATAACGCCGGCCGTGATCCGCAATTAGAGCGGGCGATCGATATCCTGACAGGGCGGGAAACGGCGCCGGCCGCTGAAGATAACGCGGCGACATCAAGCGAGGATCTGGCTGAGTAAGTGAAATCAAGATCCCGTATCTTAAAATATCTATATTTTAAACAATAGAATATGAATAAAAATAAAATCATCAAAATACGTTTAAACGCTAAATTGTACCCGAAAGAAGCGATCGTCGGGGCCGCTTACGTTTTCATAGACCGGGTTTATGTTTTTCTGGACGCTCCGAAGCCAGACGTGATCGACGTGTATCTGGAAGGCAAATCCGGCTTGTCCGCCAAAGGGACGGAAAAATTGCGGGGAGAATTCCAAAATGAATTATTGAACTATGTCCATCGGATCAATCTCGCGAAATTCAACAAAAAGATCCGCGAATATATCGTGGAGCGGGCGCTTTATTCGTCGGTGGAAAAAGAGGGTCAATTATCCGAAGCCGTATTTGACGACCCCCTGGGCATAGCCGTGCCCTGGGAGGAGAAGTACGGAAAAAAATAATTACATATACACGCCTGCCTGCCGGCAGGCAGGAATCGAATCACGAATTCACAAATATCATACCCCATGTTTTACGAACATTTGCGTATTCGCATTGATGATCATGATCATAAAATTTAACAAAAAATTATATAGCGCCAAAGCCGTCAGGCGGGCGTTGGCGGATTTTAAGGATCTGGCCGACTTGAAGATGGCTGCCCAAGGCGGATATTTCGTCGTGGAGATCAGTAATTGCCGCGAATATCCGGAAAAAACCGTCAAGAACGAGCTGGCGAATTATATACTGCAGTTAATGAAAATCTAACCTATGGAAACGAAGAAAAAAACAACGAAGGAAAAAATAAGATACGGCCGGTTGCCGTTTTTCCGTTTCCGGAAAATAAAAGACGAATATTTACTGACCAATGATTGGGGCGGTCATATTTTTTTGCCCGCGGCCGAATTTAATGCCTATTTATCCGGCGACCTCGATAAAAAAAGCGCCTTTTACGGATCGCTGGCCGATAATAATTTCATCAAAGAGGAAATGGATATGGACGCGGCTATCCGGAAATACAGCACGCGGAAGAATTTCGTTTTCGGCGGACCGGCCCTGCACATCATCGTGGTTACCCTGCGCTGCAACCACCGTTGCGTTTATTGCCACGCCTCGGCCCGCAACCTGGAGGCAAAAGAAACGGACATGACGGTCGAGACCGCCAAGAGCGTGGTGGAGAGGATTTTCGATACCACAAGCCCGCGCGTCATCATCGAATTCCAGGGCGGGGAGCCTACGCTGAATTGGCCGGTCATAGAATGCGTCATCGCGGAAGCCAGGAAGCGCAATAAAGAGCGCAAAAAACAGCTGGAATTCAGGCTGATCTCGAATTTCAGCCTGATCACGGAGGATAAATACCGCTTCCTGATCGATAATTCGGTCGAATTATGCACCTCGCTTGACGGACCGAAAGAGCTCCATGAACGGAATCGTCCGCAGATCGACGGCCGGGGTTGCCACGCGAACGTTCTTAAGTGGATAAAAAGGCTCAACAAGGATTATCCCGAAATACGGAAAAAGGGTTATATCTGGAAAATGGGAGCGATCGTCGTGATCAGCCGTTTTTCCCTGCCCATGTATCGGGAGATAGTCGATGAATACGTCAAAGCCGGTTTTTCCAGCATGTTTTTGCGCCCCCTGAATCCTTTCGGCTTTTCCCGCGAAGTCTGGGATAAAATAAAATATACGGACCTGGAATTCATCGATTTCTACAAGAAGTCGCTCGATTATATCATCGATCTTAATTTAAAAGGCACGCTTTTCGTGGAAAAACTGGCCAAAACCTTTCTTGCCAAAATACTTACGGACCATGATCCTAATATGATGGATATCCGCTCTCCCTGCGGCGCGGGCCTCGGGCAGCTCGCGTATAATTATAACGGCGATGTCTATACCTGCGACGAGGGTCGGATGATGAGCATGATGGGCGAAGAGAGTTTTAAGATCGGCAATGTGCGCGAGAATACGCACAAAGAGATAGTGACTCATCCGGTAACCAGAACCATTTGCGCGGCGTCCTGCCTTGAAGGTTTAGCCGGCTGTTCGGATTGCGCTTATCTGCCTTATTGCGGCACTTGCCCGATCTATAATTATTTCGAACAAGGCAATATTTTCGGCCAGATGCCGAATAATGAAAGATGCCGCATCAATATGGCCATCTTGGATTATCTGTTCGATAAAATGCGGGACGAAAAAGTCAGGAAAGTGTTCGAGGGTTGGCTTGATAAATAGACCGGTATTGTTTGAATATTAAAAAGGTGTTATAATATTATTAGTTATAAACAGCTAGCTTATTCGGTATAATCGACGCCATGCTTTCTAAGAATAACAAAAAAAAAGGTTTTCCCAGTTTGAAAAAGGACATAAAGGCTTTTTTGACCAGTGAAGAGGGAAATATCAATAAAAAGAACGCGGCTAAGATCTCCATGGGCGTATTGGCCGTCGGCATTGGCTTGGCTGGAGCCATGAAACCGGACGTGACCGAGGCTAACTGCTTTCATGCTTCCCACAGCTCCCACGGTTCGCACGGTTCCCATGCCTCGCATGCTTCCCACGGTTCGCACGGTTCCCATGCTTCCCACAGCTCCCACGGTTCGCACGGTTCCCATGCCTCGCATGCTTCCCACGGTTCGCACGGTTCCCATGCCTCGCATGCTTCCCACGCTTCGCATTCTTCGCATAGCTCGTATTAAATAAGAAAAATACGCCCTTGTATGTTTAACAATAAAAAAAATAAATTCCCCCGGTTGAAGAAAGATATAAAGGCTTTTTTGACCGATGAAGAGGGGAGTATCAACAAGAAGGATATAGCTAAGATCGCTTTGAGCGTTTTGGCTGTCGGTATCGGCCTGGCCGGAGCCATGAAACCGGACGTGACCAACGCGAACTGCACTCACGGCTCGCACGGTTCCCACTCCTCCCACAGTTCGCACAGTTCCTATTAAGGATCGATTTCGTTTCGGGAAAATGCGTTGATTGACGCATTTTTTTTGTGTAAAGGAATTTTTATTTTTTCGTTAAATTTCGTGAATATTTGTTACTTTCGTGTTTTGGTTTTTAAACAATCCAGATACGAAAATAACGAAAAAACATGACACAAACGAAATACCGAAGGCTTATTTTTTTATTGACTTTTATCGGTTTTTAATTAAGAATGTTATTATAAGAGAAGCACATTTAAAACATCTCAAGGAGGCATGATGAAAATAGCCTATTTTGATCCGGACGATCTAAAGATAAGCGGATTGTCCCCCCGCGAAGTGGCCGTAGAAGCGACCGACCTGTTGCGCCTCGTTTACCGGGAGAGATATTATGATCCCGGCCTGTGGACGGACGGATTTGTCGCTTACCTGGAAAAGAAAATAAAAACCAGGGAGTTTTTGCCATTTTTTGCCCTTTTTCGGAATAAAGTTATCGCGTCCTCTTTTCTGGAAATACAGGGTGATCGGGTTGAGCTGGCCAAATCAGTAATTCATGAAGATTACCGCCAAACCGGCGTAGGTAAAAAGCTTATGCGGATGCGCCTTCCTTACGCGAAAAATAACCTGAATTCGGAGCTGGCCTACATAAGGATAAGGGCGGTCAATCCGGCCGCAGTCGCCATAGCTTTGGAGCAAAAATTCGTGCCCGTCGGATTATGGTTCGAAAATCCGGTCCGGAACGCGGCCGGAAAGATATCGTGCCGGGAACCCATACTGTTCGCCGAATATTATTTGTCCCGGGTATATGAACCGGCGGAAATCTTTACGATTGACGAAGGGCTTCCCTGGATAAATTACGTCCGAAGTCTAATCGGGAAGTTGCCGGTTTATACTTCGTTATCTGAAATGGAGGTCGGGTATTATTTTGATTCTACAAGCGGCATACATTATTTTGCGAATAGACTGCCTGATCGCCGGTTCAGATATCATGCCAAAGAAGAGGTCGCCCTCCTGTTCGATATTTCCCGCGATACCCTGGATCTGCAAAAGGAGGCCTTAAATCGAGGGTTCAAAGTAACGGGTTACTTTCCGCCAACGGATAAGCGTCCGCCGGAGATCGTTTTTACCGGCGGAAAAAGCCCGGTAATACCGGCCGTATTGCCGGTCGGAAATCACGATTTTTTAGCCGGGTCTTTTCTCCGGCTGACCGATCACAGGACGGTAATAAATAAAAATTCATAAAATACCGGGATGGCTTTATCCCGGTTTTGTTTTTCGTATTTATATTTTCTTGACTAACGTAATAGTATAGTATAATATAATATAATCCAGGAGGTAGATTGAAATTATCGCACATTGAAATATTCAGATTTAAAGGAGAAGAGATGAAAAATTTTTTGTTAAAACTGATGAATTTGCTGTTTAAGCGGCGGGATAACGTAGACGATCTGTCTTTATATCCTAACTGGCGCATCGGACTCTCATCGGCCGCCAGCTGGAGCTGGGGGGTTTCATTAGCGGTCGGCATGTCCATTATGTATACCAAGGGACTCCTGCCTTTTATTATCTGGACCGCCGGCAATATTCTGGCCATTCCGCTTTTCGGCATTATCCGTACTTATTTTCCGCTTTCCAAACATTGGCCGCGCTTTATCTTTCCCATGATAGTCTTGTTTTTGTTTGTTGAGTTTTTCTGTATCGTCCTGAACCTGCAGGGCATATTGACCGGATTCGGCGGCAATGTCAAAGGTATTGTTTCTTATCCGTTCTTATCGCCTGAGACCGCGAAATATGCAGTTATGGCCATTGGCTTGTTCGTGGTCTGGTATATCCACAAAGGCGGCCTCAAAATGAGCGTCCTGACCGATTACGGGCAATACGCCGTCCAGTTATTCGGCACGATTCTTTTGGCCACGCTGGGTTATTTTATCGGCGAGCATCACGATATTGCCTGGGTCATAATTGATCCCAAAACAGGTCTCTCCGGTCTGGAGTGGGCGAAATTCGGTTTTTTCGGGATTGTTGTCGGCATCATGGGTACGAGCCATCATTGGCAAAGATTCCATGCTATCAAAGAAGAAAACATCCTTAAGGTTTCGCTCTGGGGCGGATTATGGTTCGGTATTTACATGCTTTTCGTCGGTCTGGCCGGATTGTTTTTTTCCAGTAATATCGTATTGGGCACAATTTTTGTGTTCATCATGATCGCCCTGGGCGCAAGCTCGATAGATTCGGCGGTCGCCGGAATTGAATACGACGCCGTTCAGCTCGGTTTTAAAAAGATAGACCTGCATTATCGGACATGGATCGCGCGAAAAGAAAAGACGTATACGATCTATCCATACAAGATCGCCACTCTGGCATCCGTTATTGCCGTACTTTTTTGGCCCTATTTCGCCTCCGGTTCAATGGCGGATCTTTGGTCGTTTATGGCCGCCCAACGCCTGAAGATCATAGGAACTTTTATCGTTATCACGGTACTGATCACCTGGTTCAGGTGGTTTAAAAATAAAATAAAAAAATAGGATAAACCACAACACCCGGAAAACGGGTGTTTTGTATATTTTATTTTTTTGAAAAAAGTGTTGATTTTTCGTAGGTTATTATGTTAATATAAGTTTATAATCTTAATTATAATTTAAGCGAAAACTATGTCTAAAATCGTTTTTTTATTCCCGGGCCAAGGTTCGCAATATGTCGGCATGGGGAAAACTTTGTGTGAAAAATATTCCGTTGCCAAGGGGGTTTTTAATGAAGCCAATGAGGTTTTAGGCTATGATCTGAAGAAAATTTGTTTTAACGGGCCGCACGATAAATTATCGGAAACCGTTAATACCCAGCCGGCGATTTTAGCTTCCAGCGTGGCCGCTTTCCGGGTATTTAACGAGGAATTTGGCCTGGAGCCGGATCTGGTAGCGGGACATAGCTTCGGCGCTTTAAGCGCTCTGGTTTGCGCCGGCAGCATTTCCTTCAAAGACGCTTTAAAGTTGGCCAGGCTTAAGGGGGAATATGCCGAAAAAGCCACGGCCGGGAAAAAGTCGTTGATGATGGCCGTAGAAGATTTAAAGGAGGATGCGGTCGCCAAGGTTTGTAAAAAAGTTTCCGGCGAGGTTTACGTGGCGATTATAAATTCGCCGAAACAGATTGTTATTTCCGGAGCCGAAGCAGCGGTGGAGCAAGCCGGAAAAGAGCTCCTGGCCCTGGGCGCGAAAACAGAGCGGCTTTACGTGAGCGCGCCTTTTCACACGCCGCTTTTAAAAGCGGCGGGCGAAAAAGCCATGGCAGCTGTCAAGAAAATCAAGCTGCAGAAAAACAAGTGGCCGATTCTATCCACTATTGACGTTAAATTGCATAAGGACGCAAAAGGCATGATCAATGATTTATATTTTGACCTGATACGGCCGACCAATTGGCTGGCGGCCGTCCAATACATGGTTAAAAATAAAATAACCACCGGTATAGAGATCGGGCCAAAGGCGGTGTTAAAAAAGATCGTGGAGAATACGACCGACAAGATCAATATGCATTCGTTTATTTCGCCCCGGGATATGGATGATGTCAAAAAATCATTAAAATTGGACGGTAAATCCAAAGAGGAAGTTCTGATCGCCTGTTTGCGTATATTCGCGAGCAGCATGAATTATAATCATAATCAGGAAGATTTTGAATTAGGGGCGGCCAAGCCGTATCGGGAAATCAGGGAATTACTTGATAAACTGAGGGAAAAAAAGGCGGAGCCGACAATGGAAAACGTAATTTGGTCTCTTGAAAAACTGGAAGTGATCTTAAATACGAAAAAACTTGATGCCAAAGAAAAGAAGGAAAGGTTTTACGATGAGATTTTTAATGCCAATGAAATCCTGTTGCGTTTTCCTCGGATAAAAAATATCGCCGACAGGCTCTAATCATAATTTTAGTTATGCCCATCAGCCGCTCTCCCCAAACGATTTATGAAATTATCGAAATGCGGGCTGAAAAATATCCGGATAAGCCAGCTTTGGCTTTTCCGGGCGGAAAGATCATTCACTCCCTGGACCTTTGGCGCGCCAGTTTGACAGTGGCGGAGGTTTTGCGGACGGCTGGCGTCAGAGAGGGCGACCGGGCCGCGCTTGTCATGTCCCGGGGCCTGGACGATGTCATAGTGAATTTGGGCGCTTCTTCGTTCGCGACCGCCGTGCCGTTAAATCCGGAGAGCGGCACGAAAGAATTTGAATATTTTTTTGAAGCTTTCGGCGTTAAAATCTTAATCACCGATATTAAGGATAGCGAGGCCGTAAAAGCCGCCCGTAGACGGAAATTGCCGGTGATCATTAAGAGTGACTGGATATGCGGGCGCAAACCGGTTTATGCCGCTGCCAAATTCAATAAAAAAATTAACGATATCGCTTTTGTTCTGCCCACTTCCGGCACAACTGCCCGGCCAAAGCTTGTTCCCCTAAGCCACGGAAACGTATATTTCGGGGCTATGAACATAAAGAAAGCACTGAGACTTTCTTCGGACGACCGCTGTTTAAGCGTAATGCCGCTTTTCCATGTCCATGGGCTCATGGTAATGATTTCCACCTTGTTTGCGGGCGGTTTTTTTATGTATACACCCAAATTCGATCGGGATGATTTTTTCCAATGGCTGGATGAATTTGACCCCACCTGGTACACGGCTTCTGCGGCCTTGCAGCAATATATCGTGGGACGGGCGGACAAATATAAAAAAATAGTAAAAAAACAAGAGCTGCGCCTGATACGTTCTTCGTCGGCTCCGCTGCCGAAAGAAACAACGGAAAAATTAGAAAGAATTTTCGGAGCGCCGGTTGCGGAATCTTACGGCATGACCGAGGCGGCGCTCCAGATCACGAGCCAGCCCTTGCCGCCGGCTAAGCGCAAATTCGGCTCGGTAGGCAAACCGGCCGGAGTTAAAATAAAGATAGTAAACGAGCAAGGAAAGGCTGTTCCAGTAGGATCAATCGGTGAAATAATCATCACCGGCAAAAATGTGATCAAGGCTTACGGCGAAAATCCGGAAGCCAATCGGAAGTCTTTTTCGCGCGGCTGGCTGAAAACAGGGGATCTGGGATTTATGGATAAAGACGGATTTGTCTTTGTCAGGGGCAGGATAAAAGAAATGATAAACAAGGGCGGCGAGAAAATATCTCCGCGCGAGATCGACGAAGCTATGCTTAGATATCCGGACATTGAGCAGGCCGTGGCCTTTTCCGTGCCGCATTCGGAATTAGGCGAAGACATCGCCGCGGCCGTTGTGATAAAACAGGGAAAAATATTTGACGAAAAAAAAATTCGCCGTTTTTTAACTGGAGAGCTGGCGGCCTTTAAAATTCCTTCCCGAATAATAGAAGCGGACGAATTACCCAAAACCGGTGCCGGAAAATTAAAGCGTGTCGGTTTATACGAAGAATTCAAGTACCGGCCGGGTTTTATCGGTCCACAAAGTTTAAAAAAAACGCGAAATTTACCGAACAATATGAATACAAGCAAAAATAATAACGAAGCGATTTTAATAGATATTTGGAGGGAAGTTTTGGGTACTGAAAAAATAGAGCCTGATGATAATTTTTTTGAATTAGGCGGCGATTCGCTTAAAGTCGGAGAGTTCTTAAGGAGCGCCTTGAAAAAGGGGTTAAAGGTAGGGCCTGCGGATCTATACAATCAGCCCACTATTGCCGGTCTGGCCAAAATTTTGATCCGTAAAAGCAAAAAAGGGATATAAAGAAAGATCTTTTCAGGAGAACCCGGGAAATCCGGGATTTTTTTATTTTAAGGTATATTTAATTTTTTTGGTATAATCTTGACTTTATATTATTCTTGTGTTAATGTATTCATAATCATTTATCAATAGTTTACGGTTCTTTGTTAGTATAACCCGAAATTAAATTTTAACGCCAGAAAAACAGAAAAGGGGAAGAAAAATGAAAAAGATGAACAAGAATTTGATCATCCTGTTGCTTGCGGCTTTTTTGACCGGAATCGCCTTTTCCGTCGGCGCCGACACCAGCGTCAGCGCGGACAGCGACCCCAGGGTCATTATCCGGGCATTTTGCGAAAAAGCCGTCGATGATTTTGAGAACACGGAAGCAAAGGTAAAAGATCTCGGCGGAACAGTCGGACTGACCGATTATTATGACGGACAAACGTTCAAAGCTTTTGGATTTCGCCTTATCGAAGACCCGGTCGGAATCAGGCACGAATGGAAGGAACACGACATTTACGTGATCGTCGATGAAGACGGCCGGCCCGCATTCTTGAATATCAGCTACAAAGAGTTCCGCGGCGGATACACGGTCGACACGAAGTGCTGCACCCACTGGATCGTGGCATTTTCGCCTGACGGCGGCATCCGGGAGTTTGACAAGGATTTCGTGATCCATGCCGGCGACGGTTCGATCGCGCCGCGTTATCCGGATGATATAAGGAGCTTTTTGAGCGAATGGAAAAAGTCCAGCCGGGTTGAACTGGACGGGATCATTATGAAAGAGCTTAAGTACTGGCTTGAGATTTTAAAGTAAGGTTTAAACCGATAAAACACGCGAAGCTTATCCAGGCTTCGCTTTTTTTATTTTAATTATTTGTTTATTGCCGGAAAATATGTTATAATAAAAATATATTAATTTATATTTTATTTTTATGGAAAACAACATTAATCAACAAATTAATAATCTCCAATCAGGCCCAAAGAAGAAAATTGTGGTAGGCGTTTTGGTTTTTATCATAGTTTTAATAGCGGGAGCAGGCGTCACGTTTATTTTAAACAAAAAAGAAGAGACTAGGCCCCAACCAAAAATCAACAAATATTGCCTGAATAAAGACGAGGTCGCGAGGAAAGTAGCCAACCCAACAGAGCTTAAAGGGTTGATCACTGATATTTTAAACGATCAGGAAGTAAATAATTTACATGCCCAGGAAAATTTAAATGATCTATTTGTAAGATATATTGGATGTAAGATCGGTGAGGAGAATGGCGAGCTGGCCGATGAAGAGCTGCACCAGCTGGGACTTGATTTTATAAATGAACCCAAAACGCATTATATAAGATATGAACTTAAACCGGAATTAGCCGAATACGACAAATATGCATATGAATTTCACCTTAAGCTTGCAGGGTCAGGTAGGCCCTGGTCGGACGATGAGTATCGGGATTATAGAAACAGCAAGACCTTTGAAGAGCTATTATATAATTTTTCAATCCCATTACCCCAGATGTGCCCGTATCTTTCGGAAAAGTGTTTTGACAGCGAACTGCGGAAGTCATATATACCGGCCAGTTTTTGCGAAAATTTATGCCCGAAAGTAGTTGAATACGAACAGAACCCGGATATGCTATTGGAAGAGATGGTGGTAAACAGTTTTAAAAATTGGGACAACGAAAATATTCTATCTGACCCCAATAATAAGCTCCTTCTGTCGTTCAGATATTTAATATTATATCATTTGGGAGATAAAGAATTAATCAGAAAAACATGCGACAACGCATCGGTTGATTTACGGGCAGAATGTCTAAGTACCGTCAGGGGCATAACGGATCGAATTGATAATTTCAGGCGGGACATCACTGCCTGCTATACCATCCCCACGAAAATTACAAATTTAATTTGTAATAATTTATAGCCGTAAATATTTTCTGCTAAGCCGTAAAACGGCGGTATATAAATTCCCGATGGATATCGGGAATTTTTTGTTTGACTTTCATGTATGTTTATTGTGTAATTCGCAGCTCAAATCCTATTTTTATCCTCGGCGCCGATAGTTAAAATTTTAAATATTTTTGACTACTTGACGAATAAATTATTTTGAAAAATTTTATTTAATTCTAGCATATTTTTTGTTTATTATGGCTTACTTTTTTATGTAGACAATAAATTTTTGTTAATATATAATGTTTATATATTTAGTCTTTTTTTGGACAGACTGTATTTTTTTGTATGTCAAAAATCAGCAAAAATTTAAATAAAAATTATCAATATTATAACGGCGGGGAGCCGGATGGATTCCGACAATTGAATCTTTTTGGCGATGAGAGATTTAAGGGCGAGACTGAACGGAAAAAGGGGGTGGATATTCAAAAGATATTAATAAAAATCTGGCAGGAAGTTTTGGGCCGCCAGGAAATAGACGTAAACGACAATTTCTTTGAGATCGGCGGGGATTCGTTACTGATCAATAAGATTCATTTCCGCCTGAAAAAGATTTACCCAAATATAAAAATCGCTGAATTATTTTCTTATTCTACTATCGCTGACTTGGCTTCGTATCTATCCAATACGCGGCAACAACAGCCAATCAGGGGAGTGGCGAAAAATAAAATCAGTGATAAGGCAAACGATATCGCCATTACCGGCATAGCGTTAAAAACCTCTTTTTCGATGAATCTGGCGGAGTTTTGGAGTAACCTTGAGGATGGCCGGGATGGTCTGCGGGAAATTCCTCCCATTAGAGAAAGAGACCTCGGCCGCTATCCTGATGCTATGAAAGCTATAGATAGGGCCGGTTATCTCGAGGAAATTGATAAATTCGACTATTCATATTTTCGTATTTCACCCAAAGAGGCTTCCCTTATGGACCCAAATCAGAGATTGTTCCTGCAAACGGTCTATGAGGCCATAGACGACGCCGGCGAGGGCGGACGGCTAAAGCGCACTAATACCGGCCTCTATCTCGGATTTCTGACTGATAACGCCTACCGTCGCCTGATCTCCGAAATGGAACCGCGTTCGCTGCCGCAATCCGTTACGGGCAATACCGAATCTTTGATCTCCGGTCGTATTTCTTATCTCTTGGACCTTAAGGGTCCGAGTATGATCGTAAATACCGCCTGCTCATCTTCATTGGTCGCCCTCCACCTGGCCTGCAAATCGATCCAAAGAGGGGAGTGCGACCAGGCGATAGCCGGCGGTCTTAAACTGAATATTATACCCCTCTCCGGACAAGCAAATATCGGCATCGAATCCAAAGACGGTCATACCCGCACTTTTGATGACAAGGCGGACGGCACGAATCGGAGCGAAGCGGTCGCCGCCGTCTTCTTAAAGCCCCTCTCTAGGGCGCTGGAAGATAAAGACCATATCTACGCGGTCATAAAAGGCAGTGCCATAAATCAGGATGGGGCCGGAGTGGGACTCTCCGCCCCGAACGCGGCCGCCCAGACCGAGGTCATAGAGGCGGCCTGGCAAGACGCCGGGGTAGACCCTAAAACAATTTCCTATATAGAGGCCCACGGCACCGGCACCAAGCTGGGCGATCCTATTGAAATAGAGGGTATTACCAAAGCCTTCAAGAAATACACTGCCGAGACAAATTTCTGCCACATTGGTTCGGTCAAGTCCAACCTGGGGCATACTGTTGAAGCCTCCGGTTTGGTCGGCCTCATTAAAACCGCTCTGGCCCTCAAACACAAACAGATCCCCCCGAGCATCCACTTCCAGGAACCTAACCGCAAAATAGATTGGGACAAGGCTTCGGTCATGGTCGCGACCAAGCTTATTCCCTGGACCAGAATCGATGAAAACACTCCTTTGCGCGCCGGCGTGAGCTCTTTCGGCATTTCCGGAACGAACTGCCATGTCGTATTGGAAGAGGCCCCGCCTACGCCTAGGCTTCGGCGGGCAGGTCCCGCCACCGCCTCCGGCGCGGCAAGCCCCCATCTCCTCCTTCTCTCCGCCAAGACCGAAACCGCTCTCCGTTCACTCGTAAATAACTACTTTTCATTTATCTCCAAAGAAGAGAACGAAGATGTTTCTCTCGCGGACGTCTCGTATACCGCCGCCTGCGGACGAAGCCACCATGAGCACCGGCTGGCGATTATTGCTCTGGACAAAAAAGATCTCAAAGGGAAGTTATCCGCTCTGAATAAGGTTCATCCGGACAACTGGAATAAGACCGGGGACAAGGCGATCCGCTACGACTGGTACCGCGCTCTCTCTCCGACCGCCAAAAGAGAGAATAGGCACGATTTCTCGCCTAAAGAAGAAAGGACTCTCACCCGGACAGCCAACCAAACGATCACTGACATCAAAACGAAGCAAGTAACCATCCCCGCTCTCCATAAGTTAGCCCGCCTCTATGTATCCGGCGCCAATCCCGATTGGGATGCGTTCTATCAAAATAAAGAGGTCAGGAAAATAAGCCTACCAACCTATCCGTTTGAAAGAACCAGGTGCTGGGTCGAGATACCGGAGACTGTTTTTGTTTCGCCGGCATTACTAACCCCGGCTAAAGAATTAAATTATCCGCTCATAGATAGATGTATATTAAAAACCGCGAAACAGGCGATATATTCCACTATTTTTAATATCAGACAACACTGGGTGTTAAGTGAACATCGTGTGATGGGAAAATATATTTTGCCGGGCACCGCCTACGTGGAAATGACCATAGAAGCATTTAAGGATTTAATTCCTCGGTTAGTATCAGGTGATGATATTCTGGAAATGACAGATGTGTCTATAATTTCACCTTTGGTTGTATCCGAAAACGAAAACCGGGAAGCGCAGATTGTTATTAGCTGGGAAAACGGATATTGGTCGTTCGTGATAATGAGCGTGATAAAAACATCTGATAATACTGTTAAAAAAGAATGGCTGGAACACGTCCAGGGAAAAGCGTTAATTTTACCAAAAATAAAAAAACCCGGCTATGATTTGGCGGTATTAACAAAGAAATTCGGAAAAAATCAAAGCCGATCCATTCAGGCCGCGCCGAAAAGAACAAGCAAATATTTTGTTTACGGGCCAAGATGGAACAATATATATCGGATTAATTTTTCCGGCAAAGAGTCATTGCTCCACATCAGATTGTCAGATGAGTACGAAGCGGAGTTGCCCGACTATCAGCTCTATCCGGCTTTGTTTGACAGCATAGTCGGTGGCGTTTCCGATCAGCTCCATTTACCATTTCTATACGCGAAAATAAAGATATTCGCCTCCTTGCCGAAAGAGTTTTTCAGTTATGCCATCAAGAAAAACAAAACATCAAAAGATGATAAAATTATTTTTGACGTTATTTTAATAGATAAACAGGGGAATATACTGGTGGAGATTAATGATTATTTGTTGAAAAAAATAGACAGCAGTATAATCCTGTCGGATGCCGCAAGAAAGCAAGCACCCTTTTTCCACCACCTCATCTGGCAAAAAGAACCTCTTCCGGCCGCCATCGATACCCGATCCCGCCTCGCCGGCATTACCCTCTTTTTCCATTCCGGCGACGACCTTGGTGCCAGACTGAAAGAATATTATGGCGGCCGGGTAATAGAGATCATGCCCGGTAACAAATACGGGAAGAAAAACGATGATCAATATATGATCACTTCCTCCCAGAAAGACTACGACCAACTGATCTCCCATATCGGCTCTGCGCCCATTACCCGCGTCATCCATGCTTTTTCCCTTAAACCACGGCCGATAAACACGATCCGCGATCTAAAAGACAGCCAGGACCAGGGGGTCATGAGCCTGTTTTATCTCGCAAAATCCCTCCAGAAACACCAGGCCGCCAATAACCATATAGATATGATCCTTCTCTCTCGGCACGCTGACATAGTTACGGATCAGGATAAGGAGGTCAGGCCGGAAAACGCCGCTCTCATCGGACTGGGCAAGGCCATCTCCCTGGAAAACCCGAACCTCAAATGCCGCTCTCTGGATATTGACGACAAAACCGACACTAAAAATATCATCACCGAAATAAACTCTCCCTACTCCGCCTATAAAGTAGCCTACCGCGACAACGAAAGATACGCGGAAGTATTGGATGAACTGGACCTAAATACCCTCCCGGAGAAAAAGACGGAAATCAAAGAGGGGAATGTTTACCTGATAAGCGGAGGTACTGGCGGATTAGGTCTTGCTATGGCAAAATATCTCTCCCAACAAGCAAAGGTGAAATTAGCTCTCCTGAGTCGGAATCCGCGAAAGCTTCCCATTCTCAAAGAGATTGAAAAAACCGGTTCCGAGGTTCTGATCCTTTCGGCTGATGTGGCCGACGAAAAACAGCTTTCTCGGGCCATCGCCACTATCCGGAAAAAATACAAAAAGATAAACGGCATAATACACGCCGCCGGCGTGGCCGGAGACGGATTCATTATCCGGAAAGATGAAACCACATTCAAAAACGTCCTCGCCCCCAAAATAACCGGCACCTGGATGCTCAACCGTCTCACGGAGAAAGACAAACTGGATTTTTTCATTAGCTTCTCTTCTACCGCCGCTATTTTCTCCACTCCCGGGCAAGGGGATTATACCGCCGCTAACGCCTATCTGGACGCGTTCGCCAAAAACCAGCGCGCCGGAACAAAATGCCGAACCCTCTCCATCAACTGGAGCGCCTGGCAGGAGATCGGTATGGCCGTGGACAAGCGCACCGATACTGCCCGTGATGCCGTCCGGCCATTGACCATTGCAAGAGCTATGGCCGCCTTCACCTCTCTTCTTGCCCGGGACATGGACAGAGCCAGTATTATGGTCGGAGAAATAAACTACGACAACCTCAGTAACCGCTATCGCCGGCACGCTCTGCTTATTGATCTATCTCCCGCCCTGGAGAAAAAGACAGCCGAACGCCCGGCACAACCAAATTTGTCCAATGCTCTTCCCGCCCCCCTGATCACCCCCCCGGTCCTTAAGGGCAAGAAAGAAGACAAGGATTATACGGACATGGAAAAGAAAATAGCCGCCATCTGGCAGGAGGTTTTGGGCTACAAAGAAATAGACGTGAACGATAATTTTTTTGAGATCGGCGGGGACTCTCTCATGATTATCCGGGTACAGGCCATAATTAAAGCCAAGCTTAATATTGAAGTGCCGATTACCATACTATTCAATCGTGCTACTGTTCGGGCTCTGGCCGGTTATCTATCAAAACAAAAAAGTCTCAGCCATGTTTCCATCAAGCCGGTTTCGGAAAAAGAAATGTATGACCCCTCCCACGCCCAGATGCGAATATGGATCATGGATAAAATCGTTTCAAACTTCCCTCTGTATAATCTTGGTTTTATCAACGAAATTACCGGTAATTTGGAATTAGCTGTTTTGGAAAAAGCTCTGCAAATCCTCATCGATCGGCATGAAGCGCTTCGGACCGGTTTCGTTGAATTGAATAACGGCCGCCCGATGCAGATCATTAAGAAGGACGTTAAGGCTAATTTGAAAATAATTGATTTGAGCGCGGCCAATAAAGATGCGGCCGCGACGACAGAGGAAGGAGCGATTGAGCAGATCGTCAACGCTAAATTTGACCTGAGCAAGGATGAGTTGTGGCGGACAACATTGATCAGGTCAAAACAAAAAAAATGGTTATTTATAATAGTCGTGCATCACATTATTGCCGATTTGCGTTCATTGCAGATTTTCTTTAGCGAATTAAATAGCCTGTACTATTCCTGTTTGCGCGATCAGCCCAATTCGCTGCCCCCATTATCAATTCAGTATAAAGATTATGCCGAATACGAAAAAAGCCCGGAATACGCGGTTAAATTGCGGGACCAGGAAAAATATTGGTTAAAACAATTAGGCGGAGAGTTGCCGGTACTTGACCTGCCGACCGATAAACCCCGGCCAGCCGTACAAACTTACGATAGCCACACCGAATCCCTGGTTATCAGCCGGGAATTAACCGCCAAGTTAAGAGAATTGGCTAACAAAAATGATGTTACTTTGTTTGTTTTGCTTTTGGCTGTATTTAAGGTACTGCTTTCAAGGATCACCGGCCAGGAAGATATTATCGTAGGCACCTTCGCCACTAATCGCGATCAATCGGAGTTAGAAAATATCCTGGGTATTATGGTAAACAGCATAGCCCTTCGAACCAACTTGGGCAATAATCCGAGTTTTTCTGAATTACTATCAATGGTCAGGAAAACAGTTTTGGACGGCATGGCCAACAAGGATTATCCTTTTGAGTATATATTAGAAAAGATCAATCCGGTCAGAGACCTAAGCCGGCCGCCGGTTTTCAGCGTAGTTTTTCAGGTTTTTAACAAGCAAAAGAATCGGGAAAAAGGTTTTTATGATCTGTTTTTAAAACGAGATGCTTTTGACCGAACTTATGGCCAATACGACATCAATCTAAGGTTATATGAAACCGTTGAAAACGATAGCCAGTTCGTTCTGGGATACAGCACGTCACTATTTAACCCCGAAACCAGCCGCCGGCTCTTGGAGCACTTAAGAATCTTATGTGAAAGCGTAACCGCAAATCCCGATCAGAAAATATCAGCCCTGGAAATAATGACACCGGAAGAAAAATATAAGCTTATTCATGAATTCAATGACACTAAAATAAATTACCCAAAAAACAAGACCCTGGCAGAACTCTTTGAAGAACGGGTCAAAAAAGCTCCGAATAATATTGCCATTAAATACGAAGGCCAGAAATTGACCTACCGGGAATTGAACGAAAAAGCCAACCGGCTGGCCCACTTTTTAATCAAAAAACACAGAGTAAAACCAGACGATATTGTCGGTATCATGGTTGAACGCTCCCTGGAGATGATTATCGGCATTATAGCTATTCTCAAGGCTGGCGGCGCTTACCTGCCGATTGATCCGGAATACCCGGCAGAGAGGATAATACGATTATTAAATAATTGTGGAGCGAAAACAGTGTTGGCAGGGAGAATTAAAAAGGGCAATATAAAGATCATCGATATCAGCAAGACGGAGTTGTTCGCTGGTTCTTCCGCGGCCAACCCGGAAAACACCGTTAGATCCGGCGATTTGGCTTATCTTGTCTATACCTCCGGCTCCACCGGAGAGCCCAAGGGGGTGGCGATTGAACATCGGTCGGTAATAAATTTTATTACCGGCTTAACTCAAAAGATCGATTTTTCTTCCGGACAAAAAATACTCGCTTCCACTAATTTAACCTTTGATATTTCCGTTTTGGAAACGATCCTACCGCTTACCCAGGGATTATCAGTGATACTGTCTTCCGACGAGGACAGAAGGGATCCGTCGGCGCTATTGTCTTTGATAAAAAATAATCAGATTGACATAATCCAGTTTACTCCTTCTATGGCCCGGCCGTTGATAGAGCGGCCCGACTTCGGACAATGTTTAAGATCGGTCAAGTCCGTTATTTTGGGCGGCGAGCAGTTATCGCTCCGTTTATTGGAAGAATTAAGAGAATTGATTAAAAAGACAGGTTCCGAGACTAGAATATATAATGCGTATGGTCCGACCGAAACCACCATTTGGTCAACGATAAAAGAGTTAACCAGCGAGTCGGACATCACAATCGGTTATCCGATCAGCAACACCGAGACCTACGTCCTTGATAAAAACAGAAAACTTCTTCCCTTGGGTTTTCCGGGCGAACTCTATATTTCCGGGGCTGGCTTGGCCCGGGGTTATTTTAATGATCCAGAAAAAACGAAGCGATTATTTTTGCCCCACCCTTTCACTAAAGGAGAAAGAGTTTACAAAACCGGTGACTTGGCCAAAATGCGTCCAGACGGCGATCTTGAAATATTGGGCCGGATAGATCGCCAGATTAAACTTCGCGGCTATCGTATTGAACCGGGGGAGATCGAAGCTGATTTTAAGATAATAGACGGTATTAAGGATTGCGCGGTCATTAGGCACAAAGATGCTCTGGCGGCTTATTATATTACTGCGGGCGGAAAAAGCATTGACATCGAGATGATCAGGACGCGCCTAAAAACCGGATTCCCTGATTATATGGTGCCGACCTATCTCGTTCACCTAAAAGAATTTCCCCTGAACGCCTCTGGAAAAATCGATCATAAGAAATTACCCGTTCCCGGCGAAAGCGATTTGCTTAAACGGCAGTACAAAGCCCCGCGGAGCGCGATCGAAAAAGAATTATATGGAATTTGGCGAGAAGTCTTATCAGCTGAAAGCATCGGCATTCAAGATAATTTTTTTGATGTTGGCGGCAACTCTCTAATGATCGTCCAGATACACCAAAAACTCGAAAAACTCTATCCCGGCCGGATAAACATCGCGGAGCTTTTCACTTACCCCACGATCGTCAAATTGGCGGAATACCTGGCCCGCGCCGACCAGGAGGCCAAGACACCGCTGGCCATCATGCCGCTGGAAACCCGGATTTCTTCCGGAACAGTCAATAATGATATCGCTATCATCGGTATTTCCCTTAAAACTTCCTTAGCCGAGAATGCGGCGGAATTCTGGCATAATCTTAAAGCCGGTCGGGACTGTGTCCGGGAATTAACCGGGATCAGAAAAGGGGACGCTGATAGATATCTGGATTTTAAACAAGCCCGGGGAAAAAACGGCCATCGCCCGATCCGACATCGATATATCCAGGCTGGCTATCTCTCCGAGATAGATAAATTTGACCACACATATTTCAAGCTCTCACCCAAGGAAGCCTCCCTTATGGACCCGAACCAGCGGCTTTTCCTGGAGGCCGTTTATAAGGCCATTGATGACGCGGGGCAAAACAAAGAATCGCTGAGAAATACAAAGACGGGGTTATACGTGGCCTATTCCTTGGTGTTATCCGCCGCCACTGATTATCTGGATATGATCCGGGCCACTGATCCGGAAACGGTTAAATATTCCATATCAGGAAATATGAGAGCTAATATTTTCGGCCGCGTGGCTTATTTATTAGACTTAAAAGGGCCGAGTATGCTGGTTGATACAGCGTGTTCTTCTTCGTTGGCGGCCGTTCATCTGGCCTGCCGGGCTATTCAAAGGGGGGATATTGATCAGGCTATTGTCGGGACGACTAAGATAATATTATCACCCATACAGGATAGGATAAAATTAGGCATGGAGTCGCCAGACGGTTTAATTCGCTCGTTCGACAACGGAGCCAGTGGAACGGGAGCGGGCGAAGGCGCGATGGCTATAATATTAAAACCTCTAAGCAAAGCCGTGGAGGACAAGGATAATATTTACGCCGTAGTGAAGGGCAGCGCCATTAACCAGGATGGGGCAGGAGTGGGGTTGACCGCTCCGAACGCGGCCGCCCAGGCCGAGGTCATAGAAGCTGCCTGGAAGGACGCTAGAGTAGACCCCAAAACAATATCCTATATAGAGGCCCACGGCACCGGCACCAAGCTGGGCGATCCTATTGAGATAGAGGGCATCACCAAGGCCTTCCGCAAATATGCCGGAGAAAAGCATTTATGCCGGATCGGATCGGTCAAGTCCAATATTGGCCATCTTGATTATGCCTCCGGCATGGCCGGCCTAATCAAAGCTTCGTTGGCGTTAAAGCATAAACAAATCCCCCCAAGCATACATTTTAAAGAACCGAATCGCAAGATTGACTGGAATAACACCCCGGTGACCGTCAACACCAGGCTGATTCCCTGGAAAAGACAGGACGAAAAGACGCCCCTAAGATGCGGCGTGAGCTCTTTCGGATTATCCGGCACCAACTGCCACGTTGTTTTGGAGGAATTGCCGATATTTCCTGATCGGAAAAAAGAAGAAAATAACCCCCGCCTTCTCCTCCTTTCCGCTAAGACTGAAAACGCGCTTAAAAATCTCGTAAATAATTACCATAAATTCCTCTCTGAACCCGAAAATCAAGATATTTCCCTCGCTGACATGTCATATACCGCCGCCGTCGGCCGGGACCACCACGAACAGCGTCTGGCGATCGTCGCCGATAACGCCCCTGATCTCAAAAAGAAACTCTCCTTATTAAGAGACATAGAGATAAGGGACTGGAACAAAAACCGCGGCACAAGTTACGCCACCCACCGCATTCTCCCCCCGGCCGCTAAAAAAGAGAAGAAAAACGATCTGGCCCCCAAAGAAGAAAAACGCCTTACCCGGGAAGCTGAGACTGTCATCTCTGCCTTCGCCGCCAGACATGGCAAATCCGTTATTCGTCCGGAACTTTTCCGCCTTGCCCGCCTTTATGCATTCGGCGCCAATCCTAACTGGGAAAAAATCTACCAAAATGAAGATGTTCGTAAAACAAGCCTCCCCGCTTACCCATTTGAAAAGAAAAGATGCTGGATAGAGATACCGGCGGGAGTGGCCCCAAAAGAAGTAGTTATAGAAAAAACCGGGGAATATATCCATCCTCTCCTGGAAAGATGTTTATCTCGGTCAATGGATCAGGATATTTATGAAACAGAATTCAGTGTCGCCAAACATTTCGTGCTAAGCGATCACAGGATCGGTGACAAAGGCATATTGCCGGGAACCGCCTACCTGGAAATGGCCAAAGAGATCGGTAAGATCTATTATCCGGATAGCCTGATTGAATTAAAGAATATATTGTTTAGCGTTCCGGTTGTAGTTAAAAACAATGAAAGCCGGGTTATTCAGACAGTAGTTAAGCCAAAAAACGATTATTTCGAGTTTGTTGTTACGAGCCGGACGCGCGCCGCCAAGAACTGGATAGTCCACGCCCGCGGCGAGATTCATAAATTTGTCGACACCGCGGTAAAAATACAAGATATCAATATATTAAAGAAACAATGCGACCAGGGGGTTCTAGTGGTTGACGCGTCCTTTAGGCGGGCCACAGGCCGGTTCATAGACTTTGGGCCACGCTGGCGGGGCGGCCGAAAATTAAGGTTAGGAATAAATACGGCTTTAGCCGAATTATCCCTTCCGGCGGAATACAGAAAAGACCTGAACATTTATTATCTGCATCCGGCGTTATTAGACGTGGCCATTGGCGTTGCTTTGCCGTCATTGTCCCAGACACAAAATATTTTACCGATATCTTACGTGAATTTCAGGATATACGGTCCGATTCCCGCAGAATTCTATAGTTATTTTAAGAATGTAGATAATGATCTTAAGCGGTCCGGTACTATAAGTTTTGATCTAGAACTAATAGATTTATCCGGTCGGATTTTCGCGGAAATCGACCACGTTACCTTTAAGACCGTCCTTAATTTCGATAAGTTGGTCGAGTTTGATTACGTTGCCTCTCAAAAACACGATCAAATAGATTTTACCACTAATCCGAGAGCCGGATCGGATAGGCGCAATGGATCTATGGCTAAAAAGGAAACAAGAGTATATAATGACATAGAAAAAAATATAGCCGCGATTTGGCGGGAGATTTTGGGATATAAAGAAATAGGTTTAAATGATAATTTTTTCGAGATCGGCGGGGATTCACTCATGATTATCAATGTACAACAGAAATTGAATGAAATATACCCTGATCAAATAAATGTTGCACACCTTTTTTCTTATCCCACGATCGCTAAGCTGGCGGAATTCATTTCTAAAACTAAAAAACCGGACAAGACACCCTCGTTTATAACCCCCCTCCGGTCGATAGATGGTGATATTGCCATTGTCGGTATTTCCCTAAAAACTTCTTTGTCCGAAAACATGCTTGAATTTTGGCGTAATTTAATTTCTGGCCGGAATCTTATCCGAAAAATACCGTTAATCCGGAAGAAAGATATTGATGGTTATCTGAATTTTAAGGCTGGCGGCAAAGAATTTTTATATCACAAAAACGGTTACCTTGAAGAGATTGATAAATTTGATTATACTTATTTCGGGCTATCGCCAAAGGAAGCTTCTCTGATGGACCCCAATCAAAGATTATTCCTGCAGACGGTTTACGAAGCCATTGACGATGCCGGACAAAATAAAGACACTATAAAAAATACTAAAACCGGATTATACGCCGCCTACTCTTCCGTATTATCGGCCGTTACCAATTATCAAAATATAATACAAAACGTAAATCCAGCTTCGATGGAATTATCCATATCGGGCAATATGCGGGCTAATATTTCCGGCCGGGTCGCGCATTTATTGGACTTGAAAGGGCCCAATATGCTTGTTGATACAGCGTGTTCCTCCTCCCTCGTGGCTGTTCATTTAGCCTGTCGGGCGATCAGGCAAGGGGATTGTACTCAAGCCATTGTCGGCGCAACAAAAATAATACTAATACCCACAAAAGACAGAGTTATGTTCGGCATGGAATCAGAAGATGACTTGATACGTTCTTTTGATAATGGGGCCAATGGAACCGTAGGGGGCGAGGGTACGATGGCGATAATACTAAAACCGCTTTCCCGTGCGATCGCGGACAAAAATAATATCTACGCGGTCATTAAAGGGAGTGCCGTAAACCAGGACGGGGCCTCGGTCGGACTAACCGCTCCTAATGCCACTGCCCAAGCGGAGGTCATAGAATCGGCCTGGAAAGACGCGGGTGTGGATCCGAAAACAATATCATATATCGAAGCCCATGGCACCGGCACGAAATTAGGGGATCCGGTCGAGATTGAGGGCATCGCCAAGGCTTTTCGTAAATACACAAAAGAAAATAATTTCTGCCGGATCGGGTCGGTCAAGTCCAACCTTGGGCACCTTGATTTCGCTTCCGGCTTGGTCGGTCTCATCAAAACCGCCCTCTCTCTCGAGCATAAAGAGATCCCTCCGTCCATCCATTTTGACGAACCCAATCGTAAGATAGACTGGAATAATTCTCCCGTACTTGTTAACACTAGTCTTGTCCCATGGAAAAGAAAAGACGAAGACACTCCTTTGCGCGCGGGCGTCAGCTCTTTCGGGTTATCCGGCACGAATTGTCACGTTGTACTGGAAGAAGCTCCTCCTGCGCTTCGCGCCAGCGGGGCAAACCCCGCCCCCCGTCTCCTCCTTCTCTCCGCTAAAACCGAGGCCGCCCTCAAAACTACTTTAGAGAGCTACCAGAATTTTCTAAAAGAACATCGGGACATAAATTTAGTCGATCTTTGTTATACTGCCGCCACCG
>Ga0208373_1000265_pt1 | contig 97907 bp, 58 predicted proteins | sample RifOxyC2_FD_184036 | JGI IMG/M metagenome (GOLD analysis project Ga0208373, IMG submission 184036) | Soil microbial communities from Rifle, Colorado - Rifle Oxygen_injection C2 (SPAdes) | ecosystem: Environmental > Terrestrial > Deep subsurface > Rock core/Sediment | place: Rifle, Colorado... | reverse complement strand
TCGAAATGGTGGGAGAGCTGGTCTTGAAATCGTTTGTGCTGGTGCCAACAGAGAAAACGAGACTGCACGGGGAACTGGTTGGGTTGTTCAGCGTATAGGTGTTGATGATGAGCGTGGGATGGGGCTGCCCGCCCTGTTGCCTGCTCCATAGGGCATAGTTGCCTCCGACACTGGTCGTCTCTGTCAGGCATAGCCCATAGGCGGTTTTGGCAAGCAGCTTCTGATAAATGGAAAGATCAATGGGTATGCCCATAATTCTGCTTGTGTCGTTGTTCGTGATGGCCCAGCTGTTCCAGACTGATCCATTGTTCCCATTGCACACATTAATTGAATGGTTTGCCGCATTGCCCAGCCAGTAGGTTGTTTTGCCTTGTTTGTACAGATGGCTGCTTCCATTGGCATCATACACCCATTGGCTTGCGCCTTCATAAAAGGTATCGACAATGGTGGATATCCAGAATGTTCTCGAAATAATGTCCGCTGAGGCCGCATTCGACCATTTGAAAGAAAGTGAGCAGGAAGAGACCGGAGAAGTGGAGAGAGACGCAAGGTTCCAGCCAATAAAGGCAAGATACTGGCTATAGGGCTTTATCCGCATGTAGCCATATGAACCGTTATTGAGCGTATCTTCCGTGAAAGTCAAGGAACTTGTTGTAAAATTATCGTTATTGGTTTCGTATGTGGTCCGGGCTGCAAAAGCGAAAGCAGCCAGAAGAATGAGTATAGTTAAAATTCGTGCCATAATTATCCTAAAAAGAGTAATAAATCTATAATATAAATCTATATACAACTTCAATAAAAAACAATGATTAATATCACATTTGGCGGTTGTGGAGTTTATTTTGGGGCATATATAACACATCTGATTATAAAACAATGACTTAAATTGATTAAAATAATCTTGAGATTATGGGAATAGGGATTATAACCATAAATATATGGATTGAAAGTCTGGATAGTTACAGGTGTTCAAAAAGCGTGGATTTTATTCAAAACAATACAATTTCTGCTAAATTGTTCTCTTTTTTTATAAATACCTACTGTTATTTATAAATTTATTTCATTGCTATGAACTATATTTATGATAAAGGAACTAGTATGCCTGTTCGACTGCAAGCGGTTTTCGGATTTTTTTTATTGGCAGTGAACGTTTTTATTTTTTCGCAAGATTATGTGGTTGAATCGACCATTTTCAGCGATGATTTTACGGGCGTGTTGGATAATTGGGTCTACGAAACAGCCATTGGAGGTACTGTAAGAATATCAAACGGTATGATTGATATTGATGATAATGGCGGAACAACCGTATGGTATAAAAATGTTTTGTACGACAGCATCGCGGTTGAGTACAGCGCCCGGTGCCTGAGCGATGGTGTTAATCTTACTGATCTCAACTGCTTTTTGATGGCCCGTGACCGTGAGAGCACGCCTGCCTTGTCATTGGACAGCGCTTCGTTTTTCAATGCTGGCCGCACAGGACTCTGGGACACATACCACTCACTTGAGACCTATTATTTTGGGTATGGCGCCAATCTCAACACTACGTTCAATCTGCGCCGATACTATGACCCGGGAAATCTTCCAACTGAGGTACTGAGCATACCACGTGATGGACACAGGGTCATTATTGCTAGCAATAACCAAACGGGCCTTATTGCCGCTGGTGTGTGGTATCATTTCAAGGTCGTATACTTCAAAGGCCTCGTTGAAGTATGGGTGAACAATATAAAGCAATTTTCCTATACTGAAAAGACCTACGACGCGCCATATAACCAGGGATACTTCGGATTCAGGACCACATATTCAGTCCATGCGCAGTTCGATTCCGTTCGTATCCACCGCTTGCAGACAAACCCATTAAAAATACATGATCAAGGAATGGGGCGAACTAACAAGCATGAAATCAGGTGCGTACCGAATCCCTTTCATTCTGAAGTGCGTATTATGGCAGACGATGCGCCGGCTTCGACATCGGGCATGAACGCGTATGGCTGGATCAGGATATTTGATTTGCAGGGAAGGCCTGTTGGCATTCTCCAGTCTTCCACGGCCGCCATTTCGCCTTTTGGTGCGGTCTGGAACGCCGGGGGAATGCCTTCGGGAACATATGTAGTAAAGGCGGAGATCGGGAAAAGCGTAATGACAAAAGCGATATCATTAGCGCGATGACAATGCGCAAGGGGGGTCAATGAAACTATCTTCTTTTTCTATTGCCTTCATTTTTCTTGTGATACAGATCGTTCAGGGGCATACCACATGGGACGGGAAGAACGTACCATCGCTTCCTGATCCTGAAAACCCAGTCATATGCAGCACGTTGGTCCAGCTGTATTTGGCCGTGCGCACTCAGTGCACAGGAAGAACCATAGTATTGAAGAACGGTGTCTACGACATCGCGAATATTGAGCCTTTGAATATAGACTCGCCGTATATCACAATTCGTGGAATAACCGACGACCCTAACGGCGTGGTATTGGTCGCGAACGGCTTTAACAGCTGCGTGAATGTTGAAGAGGAGATGATTGTCCTCTACACGCACCATACGACATTCGCGAACCTGACACTATCGGAGTCTCGTTGCCACGGAATCAAATTCCAGCACAACAACAACGACAATATGGTCGCCCACAACGTGAGGTTCCTCAATATTGGGGAAAGGGCCGTAAAGGGTCCAGGGGAAACGATGGACGCATCGCAGTGCACGGTCCGCTACTGCCATTTTGAGAACACGAAAATACCCCCTGCAATCAGGTGCGGGCATAATTATTTGGACAGCAGCGGCGACTATATTGCCGGCATGGACATAATGGGTGCGGACTCGTGGGTAGTGCACGACTGCGTATTCCGAAATATCAGAGGCGCCACGGGTGATGGGAGGGGAGGTATCTTTTTTTGGGGCGGGAATGCCGGAAACGCCAACACCAACATGATTGTGGAACGGAGCACGTTCGTAGGGTGCGACAGGGCGATTTGCTATGGAAACCCTTGGGGAACCAACTGCGTCAATGGAGGCTATATTCGGAACAATTTTATTGTGCGGGGCGCGGACAAAGGCATTGAAATGGAAAATTGCACTGACATCAGGATTTATAACAACACACTCTACAGTTCTGATCCCAATTATGCGCGGGCGGTTTATTTTAACAACAATTTTAGCGGAAATGAGTTCCGCAATAACATTGTTTTTGGCAATATATCAGGCAGCGTCAATACCATGTCCAGCAATATTACGCGTAACAGTTCAGGCGATGCTGCTACAAACTGGTTCGTAAACAGGACAAATGGAGACCTGCATCTTACCGCCAATGCCACGGCGGCAATCAACCAGGGCGCGGCAGGGCTTGTGACTGGCGACTTTGACGGCCATCAGCGTATAGACGGACAGTGCGATATTGGTGCTGACGAATATAATTCCACTATTGGAATAACCGCCGTGCCATCGCCCCTGTCATCGTCAGTTTTCATTACAGCTGCGCCGAATCCCTTTAATTCGGTTGTCACTATTTCATGCAGGGGAGGGCATGGCCAGATAGTGCATGCCATGGTATATAATATACGTGGCCAATGCATTGTCGACCTGACGCGCTGTATAAATAACGGCAGGGTAACATGGAACGCTGCTGGGCTGGCAAGTGACGTTTATACTTTATGGGTAAAGATAGGGGACACCGTATATAAGAAGAGACTTTTCTTGGTTAAATGATTTACTGATAGATATTATGGAATTTTGATTTTTCGGTTCGCATAGGTTTCTCCTGGCGTCTGCAAGGCGTACCTGTTTCCGGTTTTCGATAAAGACCCCCGCCTCGCGTCGCCGCTTGCCTCGCCGGCAAGGCGGGCAAGGCGAGGCGGATCCTCGCATTCCTCTCCTCGTATCGAAATTCGCCCTCCACGTCAAGAAAATAGCCCTTCGGGCCCGGGAAAACAAGAAAATAAAAAGGGCTCCGCCAGCGCGCCTGTCGCAAGCCCTCAATTATCGTATGATGGAAGATCCTCGAATCCGCCTGCGGCGGAGTATAATCCGGCAAAGGGTCCTCTGATGACGGTATTTTCATGCAGATTTCCGGTGGCGGCCTTGGCTGTGGCCTCGCCTCGCTTTCGCGAGAGCGAAGCGGGTCCTTCCAAAGTCCGCAATGCTTCAGGATACGCTCAATTATCTCATCCTGGTCTATGAAGCTGATTATCTTCATCATGCCGCCGCACCCTTCGACAAAGCTCAGGGCGCGTTTGGGGCATTTCAAGGGGGCTACACCTCGGCAAGCTCGGTGCATCGCCTCATATACGCATTTGATCAGAGCAGCCAAGGTCATGAGTTGCCTTTTACTGGGCCGTTACTGTAAAAAAGCAAAGCCCCTGAGACCGGAGAGATATCAGGGGCTTTTCGGGTCTTGAGGCTAAGAAGAAAATGGGTGGTCAACTTCTTAGCTTCGTTGGATTTAGAAAGATCTTAGGACAGCTCGCAGCTCTGACTTATGGCTTCTGGATATCAGTTGACGTTTTCTTCCCAAAGGTTCATTTTTTTTATTGGCCTATGGCTGCCAGCCGTTCCTTTGCAGCATCGGCCCAGCGGCCTTTGGGAAAGAGCTGGACATAGCGTTCGTATTCCCTGCGCGCTTCGTTCATTTGTCCCAGGCGGTTCAGGCAGTCAGCACGCCAGAATATGGAGTTCTCTAAATATCTGCTCTCCGGGAAGTTCTGCTGGAGTTGATCGTAGCATTTGATTGCAGCTCTGCAGTCGTAGAGTTCGAATCCCTGGATATAGGCCAGATTGTAGATGGCCTTGTCGATGACCGGGTTGCCTGGGAATGATTCAAATAATTCGAATATGTTTCAATGGCTGCTGTGGGGTTTTTCAGCAGGAACTGAAGCTCGGCAAGTTTCATGTAGGCTTCATGTATCCAAAGTCCTGCCGGATAGGTGTGTATGTAGTTTTTGAGGTCTTTTTCGGTTTCGGAATATTTATGCAGCAAAATCTGCGTCCTCAATAGCAACAATAATTATCAATATGCTTGCGAAATATCTCATGTCCTTTTTCTCCTCATTTTGACAATAGCACTCTCTTTTCGATTTTTTTATTGTCGAGCACAGCGGATATTATATAAACTCCCGAAGCCGCTTTCCCGCCATAAACGTCTTTCCCATCCCAGATAATTTTATAAGAAGATATTATCCGATCCGGAATGTTTTGAAACCATATCTTTTCGCCTTTTATATTATAAATACCAATAAATTTTTCGGTCCTTGCGCTAGATTTATATCCAATGTCAAAAGTTATCACCGCAAATGGGTTGAATGGATTAGGAGAAACATTAATTTCCGGGAAATTTTCTGCGCATAGATTCTTTATATCTGTTTTAACATTTGGCCCCCGATTTAACAATGTCACCGTAGCAATAGAGCCGGACGGTCTTATAGGCACGTATGGAATTAAAAGCAGGTTTAAGCTGTCGCCGATAATGGTTCCAGCCTGCTCAACAACGCCGGAAGTGTCTTTTATTTCATAAGCAAAGGTGTCGCCGTGCCATATTTTAAAGTGTTGCAGGTTCCTTGGCGTGATGTTGACAAAATATTCGTAATTGAAGTCTGACGGCGCATTGTTGAGCATATAATTATGGATAGGAATGCTCCATGTGCTGTCAGTTTCCTCTATTTTTCTTCCTTTCCATGGATGCTCTTTTGTGCCCCATTCAACATCAATAAGATAATAACGCGAACCTTCCTCATATCGGTTATAATCCTTATACTCATAGACATCGCGCGCGGGAACATTGGAGAAGCCGGGTCTGCTCTCGTCCCAGCGCATTTTTTGGCACATGGGGCTTGCGTCAACCGCGCCCCAAACATGGCTCGCGTTAATATCATAATGATAGGAAAAACAATGCCTGGAGTTTTTAATATATTCCTCAAAATGCGCCCCATGGCTCGAATACTTTATCGCGCCATCTGCTCCGCCATGGCCGGAGGAAATAAGGCCGAAGCTGATACGCGTATTTTCTTTTAAAAATTTTGCGACGTCGCGCATTTCAAAGACGTCCCGTCCGTTAAATTGCGTAATCCAGTCAAGCTCCGGATAATCAGGATCATTAAGCGGAAGGTATTTTATCGGATTGTGCATTTCCGGAGAACCATAGTTGCCATAAATTGAACTTGAATAGAGAATGCCTCCGCTCGGCCCTGTACCCATGTTCGCATAGTCGGTCACGCCTTCATTTGCGAAAATACTGGTTACAAATGAGGGATAGGTAATGCCAAATCCATAGGAACCGGAACCGCCCATGGAGTGTCCCTGCACATGAAATTGCTTATCAGTCGCATTGTATTTTCTCCGCGCCCATAACACGCAGTGCATAAGACGATATTGAATGTAGTTGCAGATAGTGTCCTGCATGGTCTGGCCGATTGCACCGTCTCCTGTATAGTCAAGCGATTTGTGGTATCCCAAATACCAGCTGGGATTACCGTTGCCGCTTAAATCACCGGCTCCATGCGCATTATTGTTGGAACCAAGGGGAGTTGTGCCAATCCCGCCTATCTGCAAAAGCGGGGAAGCGCCGCCATCACTGAAAGACTTGACCCCTATCGCAAATGGAAACGCATAGCCCATATAGCTTTCTTTAAAGAGCTCGTAATCCATCCACATTGTGTACCAGTCTCTCCGTTCATTACCTGTTCCTTCCACATAATATCTGACAGCGCCAATGGGCTCCCGCTTCTCTGCTATTGGGCCGCATCTGTTATTGTCAGTTATCTCCCTGTTTTCAACGGAGCCGATAATGGTTGTAATGGCGTAATAAAAATTATTCTGTGAGGTTTCTTTTATCGTCCATATGAACAGTCCCGTATTTTCATCAAGCTCAATACCCTTTCCGCTGTCAACAGGCTGTATGACAAATCGGCTGATTATTCTATTGCGGTATTCATCAGTGTCTTGGTTGTCAACAAGGCTGCTGTCAGGTTTATGCATTTCCCGGAAATAGCTTGAGCCTTCATTTATTTCCGCGACCAAGTCCGCATCGGACAGATTGGAAGCCGTTATCGCTTCCGTATGACGATAGATACGATACTTTTCGTGGGATTGTCCCGTATCTTCTGTCCATGTTAGAAATGTCTGGCCCTCTCTGAAAAAGCAGTTTGTGTTTGAAGGCTGGCTGGCATAGCATAAAAAAAATGTAAGCGCAAGAAACAGTGAACATGAAAAAATACTCATACGGCCTCCTTTTTCAAGCCAACTATTTGGTTATTCATTTGATGCTATTTCAACAATAATAATTTTGAGGTCTTGACATGGCCGTCAACCTTAAAGATTATGATATATAGTCCGCTTGATACTGTATTGCCATCCCGATCTATCCCTGACCAAATTATCCGCCCCTGTTTTGGCGCCTGGTTTGCCAGAGCGGAAAAGTTATTCACCAACTTGCCGGATGCGTCATATATGCAAAGGGAAATTGAATTAAAATTACGACTTTCAATACTATATTGTATTCTGGTATTCGGATTAAACGGATTGGGCGAGATATTTAATGTAAGAAGATTAATGTCATTAACATTTTTCCCCTGAATGCTCACGGAAGGACAATCATCCGGGAAAGATTCTTTATGGGTAAAAACAATTCTGCGTTTATTAAGGGTGACCGGCACATTTTCTGCGGTAATTACGCCGGTGCAGGTGGCTTTTGCAACGCCGCTTTGCACAGCCGCGCCATTTTCAGTTATTTCCCAGTTGTATTCATCGCAAGGATCCACATTGAAGTTTTGCAGCCTCCTTGGAGTTATGTCAATTGTTTGCCATTCGTCAAGCGGATATCCATTGGCAATAGCGCTGTCTATTTTCGCCGGGGTGCCGGCATTCATATAAAAAGCAGTTTCCCATTTAGCGCTTTCATCAAGAATGTCATTGTCAAAGGCGACAAAGCCGTTTGCATGTCCCTGATAAACTCCGCTATATCCGCCGATTGATTGATCCCAAAGAGTGTCTCCGATATCCGCGTCAAGGCTGAAATTGGTGAATGCGGGATAAGATTCGTTTAAAGCTCTCCATGGATTTTCAACGCAGCACCATCTTTTTATCGTATATCCAGCCGGCAAAGTGTCATTTGAACCGAAGCCGGTCCAGCGCATTTCAAACGCGTGTTTTGTGCGCTGCATTGCCCTTAAAAATTTCGGCTGACCGCCCCATCCGTGATCGCAGCTGCCTTTCCAGTCATGCCCTGATCCCGTTGACCAGTAAACCGGCGGCATTGACTGGCTGTCAGATTTTACCTGCCATGACATATCAAACCAGTCCCATGCTGATACGCCTGTATTCTCATAGGGAATATTCCATTCTTCCTGTCCCCACCAGTTATGGATACGATAGGGAGTTTGAACGCTAAAAGGCGGATATGGATCCTTTAGCCCCATGTCTGCGGAGCCGCCGTCAATACGCACCTGGGCAATGTTCTTGGGATAGAGTATGCCCCAGTATCCTTCGCGATGCGCAATATAGACCCTGTTTGAATCGCCGGCAAATGTCCGCAATGCCCAGTCAGCCAATTTGAGAGTCCGGTTTCGGTCATATCCTATGACGCGGGACTTTTTCCAGTTAAGATATTTGCCCCATGCCTCCACTGTGCCGGACCACATGCTGGGCCTTGCCACTGTATGTATCCACACGCATACATTATTGGTATAAGTCCAGCCCATATATTTATTGCGCAGGGCGCCCGGATGTTCCAGCATCAGCCGGATAGCCGGCTTTGAATCTGTCTTAACATTGAGCGGATTATAGCATATCTCGACATTTGCGTAATAAACACCGTCAGTGAAACGGTCGTCATATTTTTCATCCCACGCGTGCCTAGGCCCCGGCCATGGCGAATATTTCGGCCCTAGGAAATTTGTATAGTGGGCGAAAAACAATCTAGTGCTGTTTTCATAAAAGAATTGAAACACCGGCACGGGGTATTCCGCTGCGGTTTCTGCAACAGGTGAGTTCAAGCTGTTTTCCGCGGAGAAATCGGAAGTGTTTTGTTTCCCGTTGCGCGTAGAAATTACAGCATAATAATAATTGCCATCTTCCTGCGCCGTATAAACATATAATGCTTTTGTCCTGGCCAAAGGCGTGCCACTATTGTCAATGCAGAAACGCGGGATTATCGTGGTTGTATCATAGGGATGGGTGCAATGCTCGCAGGTTCCGACCATAGGGATTATCATATTGTTGAAACAGGAAACAGGCCGTATAAAATCAAGTAAATCAGCCTGATGGATATTGGCGGCAGTAATTGGCGAAGTATGACGGTAAATATGATATCTGATTTCCTCCGTATTGTCCAGATGATCAAGAACATCTATCATATCGCCTGATTTGATATCATCTGTGCCGAAATGATCCTGCAATTCGTTCCACGTAATAAAAGTTTGGCCGTGATGATGAATAACCTCAAACCCTCCAACCTGTTGCGGGGCATTTGAGAGCGTTCCATCGTAACATATTTCAAGATAGGATTGAGTTGGAGCAAAACTGGGAAAAAACTTTACATAAAGCCCCTGATTGCTTAAAGGATTTGCAAGCCACTCTTGAACAATCGCAGTCAGCTCAAAAGAGCGGTAATATGGCGGAACAAGATCAATAGTGTCAGAATCATAACCCGTTCCTGCTTTTTTATAAATCTCCATATCTATAGCTGCATTTTCATCAGGGCTTTTTAAAAAAGAAACGTGCTGTCCGTAATATTCATTATCCATGAAGAGAAAAAGAGTGGCTTTATAAATAGTAGTACTTGAACTTAAAGCGGATAAATTGAAATTTAAAATATTTGTAGTGCTGTTATAAGTGACAGTGTTGGCATACTGACACTTTGCACTGGATGCTCCCCATCGTTCAACAACCATTCCAGAATAAGAAAGAGAAAAAAGAAGAGTTAACACATTTAATAATAATTTAAACATTTTGGCCTCCTTATTTGTTTATTGAGTTGTCAGAAAACCGTGGTTATCTCCATTGTACGTTGTTATCACACCGTTTGTTTCTGGCCTGAGACCAGTATGCCTGTCGCCGGACGTTATTTTATTAAAATCGCCTTGGTTGTTATTATTTCTTCGCTTTGTAAGTGAATGAAATACATGCCACTGGCGGCCATGTTTCCGGCATCGTCCCTGCCGTTCCATAAAACCGTATGACTGCCGGCTATTGCCAGGCCCCGTACCAGGGTCCGGATCGTTTTTCCCGACATGGAAGCCACAGTGATGGAAACAGGCGTATTGGCCCGGCCAGGGGCAATTCCATACCTGATGATAGTGAACGGATTAAAGGGATTGGGCTCAGGTTGGCAAAGAAATGTTTTTTTAAAAAAAGGCGCTGTTGCTTCGATGAGCAGGGGAGGGTTATTCGACAGTTCGTCCGCGCCAATGTCGGTTTGACCGTCTGAGCGGGAGAGTTTGTCCCAGTCATCAGTCACTTCAGCCAGGTTGAGACCTCGGTTCACCGCGCTCGCGGTGTCTGTCTTCAGATGAAGGTCATTCGCGGCCTCATCCAGAAACCAGCGGGCCACGATCGTTTTTTGTCCGCGAGAGACAATAACGTTATTTGAGGTGTCGGGCAGGGGGACTGATCCAGTGAGACTGCCGAAAATAATGTTGTTTTTGACTTCGCAGCCCGAAGTCCGTGTATAGACAAGAGAGCCATTTCCCGTGGAAAGAGAAGTAAAAGAGGTATTGTTGCATACTTTGACATTAACGGCGTCGGTGAGCTCGATGCCGACTGACACACCGGGAATAATAAAGTTGTTCCTGATGATGCCGCCAGTGACAGAGGCGATTGTTCCGGAAAGGTTGCCAAAGCAAATGCTCCTGTCGCACCCAATGAACGTGTTTCTTTCAACCGTGGTGTTCTGGTTGCCTCTCCAGAAGAATATAGCGCCCCGCGCCTGTCCGTCAGGTCCCTTGATGTTTTTAAAAACATTGTCGTGGACCACCCAGTCCGTTGTTCCCATGACGTCCATGCCAGCGATATAATTGCCGTTGGTGTCGATGCTGCCGATGGCGCCGCAACGGACAGACGGCGGAATCGTGGTGTCTTCAAAAAAGCAGTACCGTATGGAGCAGCCCGGAGCGGAGACGCCCAAAAGAGGCACTTTTATCATCCGTTCACCGATATTCAGGAAATGGACATTATGAATGATAACGCCGGAAGGGACGCCGCTCTGGAATTTGAGACCATGGCAACGGGATTCCGTGATCATCATGTTTGCCAGAACAGTATGCGCTCCACCGTCAAGCCGCACTATTTCCTCTTCAACGTCAATGCAGTTGTTCATTCCTTTGCCTACCAGAATCGCCTTGTCCGGATCGTCTGAAGTCCCTCTGATAGTGAGGTTGTTTACCCGTATTACCAAGGGTTCGAATGTTGAGACATCGTACCTGCCGTCCGCAAGCAGTATGGTCTGGCCCTCGATCTGGTTCCGGACAGCCATGTAAAGCTGCTGACCTGTGCTTACATTGATCACATTTGATGATGATACAGGCAATGGCGGAACTGTTTTACCATCAGTGGTGACATAACCGTACGCAACGCAGGAGTAAATAAATACAATTGGAGCGCAAATACGGATTAACATAGTTCTTCCCTCTTATTGTTAAATTTGATACTATTTCACAAGCATTACTCGCTTCGAGATTGTCCTGCCGTACACGGAAGCTTTAATTATATATAATCCGCTCGGCTGGTTTTCCGCATTCCAAATGTATTCATATGTAGCGTTGGCGCTTGAATGAGCGAACGAGTGAATATAAGAACGGATGATTCGTTTGCCCGTTAACGAATATATTTCTATTGTCGCTAATTCGTCTATTCGCGCATTTGTGCATTCAAGCATTACTACCGTGCTCGGGTTAAAGGGATTAGGCCGCATACGTAAAGAGATTCCATTTTTCTTATCAGCGATGTTAGTTATGTCAACATATCCAGAATCAACGAGCGTCACCCTGAGCACGTTTCCGACAGTATCGAACCTAAATCCTTCAATTGTAAAAAGCCCATATTGATCCGCGGTCACCTCCCCGGATTGTACCGTATCGCTGGTAGCAACCGATATGTTCACCCAATGGTATCGCGAATTCGAATAGTGCACCAGATGCTGCAGGCGACGCGGGGTAATATCGACAGTCTCAACACCGGGTCCGGTATAGTCCGGACAATGCGACAGGCGGCTGTTGTCATATAGCTGGATCGTGGTTTCAAAAACAGACGGACTGTCAATTGGGGTTTTGTGAATCGGAGTGCCAAAGGTTGACCAATTAACACGATAATTAAACTGCCCCCACGCATAGCAATTACGGATATAGCAGGAATCAACGACAATAGAATCGTCACTGGTCGCACTTTTCAGAGCAAGTACAAAGTGGTTTTTAGGCACCATAAGAAGCGGGTTCTGCGAGCTCCAATTTGTCGTATGTCCGACAGGTTTATAACCACCCGAGTAGGGGATACGGTTTACGGCGTATTTATTGTCATTATGATTTCCCCATACCGGCAATCCCTGAGTTAACCATTCGATAGTGTTGTCCCATGTCCCGTGCGAAAAATTGAAGGAGGGAATGTCCTCAAGGTTGGCGATGGCGGGAAGCACGCTGTCCCGTACGCTCTGCCAGCCTACGGAAGAAAACCCGACATCACGGTCAACGATGAGCGCATTCCAGTCCCCTTTTTCAGGAATCAGATCATGACATCCAAGCGTTTTATAAACACCCGGACTTGTAAAACCCCACTCCACTGATTCACCCCAATAGGTGCCTCCATTGGTGCCGCAGTCAACCCAGTTATTGATGCCTTCAGAAGAGGTTACATAAGAAAAGAGTTCGGGATGGTGGTGGGCAAAGGTCATTGATCCGGTTCCTCCCATAGAATGACCATTTATGTGGATATTATTCACGTCACCTGTCCATGGAGCGTCTCCTGAACAGAGCCATCTGAGTGCGCACCAGTTACGATATTCAGTGTAGTTTTTTACGATGCTCCCATCTTTTGCCGCAGGTTTTGATCCTGATAAATCAAGGTCATCGGCAAACCCATAGTGCCATGTGAGTTTAGGGTCGTCAAAATAGACGATAATGTCTTCACCCGCATAGACATGACTGGCATAGGAGGAGTCAAAGGTTGTGCTTTTTATCCATGCATAGTACGCGCCCCTGCCATGTACATTCACCTCGATAGGCCGAACCTGACCCCGGTATTGATCTTTACACGCGGCAAAAAAGATATATGTATATCCTTCCATCTGCGTGTTCCACTTTTCATACGGCATCCAGTGGACGTAGAGTCTTCCTGAACTATCTGGTTTGGTACGCGCCTGCTCCACGGGATAAATCATGATGCACTGGTTTTCCGCAACCGGCCCTATGTTGTTGCCAGCGCTGATACTCGCATCCTCTGTAGCGCCTGTCACGGCGGTTACCGCATAAAAATAACCACCTCCGCCTTCAGTAAGACACGTCCATACAAAAAGCTCCTGATTCTGGCGCAGCGTGTCGCCACCATTCTCGATTTTAAGATGGCCAAAGCCGATCGCGATGCTCAGGGTATTACTCCTCAGTTCTGACCATGGCCTGTTATAACTTGATCCGCTGTCGATTTCGGCCACCCGATTCGCTGATATAAGGTCACCAGGGGAAAACGCTCTCGATAAGCGGTAAATCCGGTATTTGGCAGCACCGCTTACGTCATCCCAGACTAAAAATGTCTGGCCATGACGGTGGGTGGCTGTGAGGTTGGCCGGAGTGGCGCCAAAAAGAAAAAAAGTAGAACTGAAAAATAAAACCAGGAAATAATTAATTTTATCGTTCATAAATCCTCCAATTAGTTAACATAGTTTGGTTTCGCGGACATTATTTTAACAACGTTATACGCCGTGTCAATACCTTGTCGCCAATCGTTGCCTTAACTATATATATGCCGCTTGCTTGGTGTATCGCGTTCCACGTATAGTGAAAAGGCGCAGAGGCGTGGAGGCGTAAGGACACTGATTTTACACACGTGCCTTTCATATCATAGATCGCTACTTTCGCGGCAATTGCGCTTTCGTCATTCCGCGTTGCGCCTATCGTCATCACGGTACCCGGATTAAACGGATTAGGCGCTACGGATAGTTCCGGTCTATTCTCTATCTTGTTTTTCAATTCTTTATCAATTCCAACGGAATCAAGCGATACTGTGGATGCGTTTCCATCCAGATCCCATGCTCGGACCCTTACGATTTTATCCTGAACCTGTTGTTGGGGAATACGGACGGTCAAGTCATGCACAAAGGCGAGATGTTCAATCGTTTCCGTGGCCTGATCAATTGTCACTACCTCATACGCCACTGTCAGCACATTGTCTTCTGACGGCGGCCAAGAGAAAACAATGTCATTTCCATCCATTGATTTATTCAGCTGTGTTACAGGTGTTGGCGCCTCCGCGTCGATACCGCGATACACAATAAGATCACCAACCGTGACATTTTGTCCGGCAATATTCATGATTTGTATATCTATATGGCTCGTGGGATCAAACCAATGCCACATCAGGTGCTGCGCAGCAGGGCCCCCATCCATCAGCTCCATACGAAGCCTGCAGATGTTCCATCCTGACGAAGGGGATTTCATAGAGCCCCCGGTAGATTCGCCATAGTAAAAAGTGGCTTGTTGCCAGCCCCGTTCTTTCCTGCCAAAACGACCGGCTGTATAAATGCCCATTTTGTCAGAATGGGTGTCATACGTATAGGTATCATACGACTCTATGCCATCGCCAACACAGCTGGTGTATTCGCCCCAGCATTCCTGTACGCTTGGACAAAGTTTGTCCGAGGCGCGGGGATAAAAGGCGAGTCTGCCGCTGTCTACAGTAACCGTGGCCACCGCGGTCACGTCTCTGGGATCGTGCAAAGCGATACTGTAGCTTATCCCGGTGCCTGATGTACGATACGCTTTTCCAATGCCAAGAAAGCTCTCCTCAACAATTGTGCCATTAGAAAATGAGGGAGCGCCATTAATGAAATGTTCCTTTGCGATTATTTCAAAAGGGCTGTCCGGAGGCTCTTTTACGATGGTCGCGACCTCTAGTATGGCGTGCGCAAATCGCCAGGGCAGAAATACTTCATTTAAAGGCCCCCATACTCCGAGCGGATATCCGGTATCCCTGCTCGGCATGGCTACCTTATAATCAACCCAGAACGGCGCAAGCGAGGTGTTCTCGCCGTATCGAAAGTTGTTATGGTCAATCAATTCACGCGTAGAACCGGTCACGGCAACGGTAGCATAGGGTCCGCCTGATTGCGGCCGGATACGCACCGCATTCAGTCCAATTACCGTGGGGATGGTCGATGCCGTAAACCCCATTTTTGACAGTGGAAAACTGAGTTCCACAATCCACTGGTCGTTGCCAGCATGCACTCTCGCCGAAACGGAGCCTGAACCAGGGTATGAGCGGCTGATATTAACCTTGCCCTGCATATTTATCCTGATCCTGATGTTATTGGAATCCTTGAGAGTTGTATAGTGTGCATGGTGAGGATCAAGGTATAACACAACAATGTCTCCATCCATTCCGTAACTGCTTGTATCAATGATCGAAAGGTCCATGCGAGGCTCCATGCAAAGCCATGAAACATAGAGATTACTATTGTCACAAAGCAGCCTGACCGTTGTGGACGCCTGCAGCGGAGAAGCGCACCCGTCTATATGGTCAAGCTGGTACGGCTGGGAAATTTCCCATGCCGCGTCACTGAGATCGCCGTCTATGACCGGTGGTGTAGCGGTCTGCCTGATCAGGATCGCCGGTTTTCCAAATGTGCGTTCAATGTCATTGATTGTCGGGACCATGCCATAGCAAATGCATAATGAAATGAGCATTATCAAGAAATACGGCAAAAGACTTCGCATATACCCCTCCTTTCGATAAATAGAATAATATTGTCAATATCTTGTTTCTTGTGTTACCTATTCGACATTCACCGTAATATTGTAATTTTCTTTGTTACTATGCTACCTCTGACCATGGCCTTAACTATATATATCCCGCTTGGTTGCTTCTGTGCATTCCATGAATAAAGAGAAGGCGCAGAGGCACAAAGTCGCAAAGGCACAAAGTTTATAAGCTTGCCTTTAATATCATATATCTCTACTCGTGCAAACTTAGTGCCTTCTGCCTTTGTGCCTTTCAACGCATTAATGGTAATAGTGGTTTGCGGATTAAACGGATTCGGCGCGCAGCTTAACTCTATATCCTCATCCAATGCTCCTTTTGTATGTTCTACTCTAGTAGCGCTTTCACTTATAACTCTATATATCCTCATCTCCGAAATATGCGCCTTATTCAATTCCATACTTAAAACAGAATCACTCCCTATTGTCACAGGATAATATTCAACCACTGCTGGCGCGCCGCATGAACGAGGGTAATTCGTTGGAGCTTCCCCTAACGGATGAGGACAAGTCGCGCTATAGCCCATAACGCCATTATTAAGCCCTTCCAAACTTTTCGTATTTGAAACTACCACAGAACCTTGAATCTTTATTGAGTCGATACTCCTTGTATCAACAGGCGAAGCACACCTAAAAGAAACCACATACTTGCCAGGCGCTAATCGTTTCCGCCATGTTGCGGTACTCGTAGAATAAATATATGACCTTACTGTTAAATCTTCCTTTTGACCATTTGGAGTGCCCCCTTGTGAAGACCCGCCTTCATAACTCACAGCAGAACCAATAAACTCATTGGTTCCCACCTTTGTCCATCCTGCTGGATTATAACTGTTCGCTCCAAAATTCAGCTTTATCGGCTGCTCCAAAACAGGTGCTACCTGAATTTTCCTGCTTATACTGTTAGTCGCATCGTTATTATCCTGCACGGTTAAAGTAATTATATAAATACCCACCATGTCCGGTGTATAAGTACATATCGAGCCGTTCCCGAATGATGTCTCTCCCCGGATAAATTCTCCGCTTAAATTCGGATTCTCAACCCTATAAGTCCAGCTGAAATTAGACAATTCGCCATTTTCATAATCAAAAGCCGTGCCCTTGAAAGAGACGGATGATCCTATCTCGATAACAGTATCACTTGAAGGAAAAAGTATATCCGCAACGGGAGACTCATTACTGCTAATAACTTTAGTAAAAACCCAAGGGTCTCTCTCCTCCCATCGTAAGGGATAATTGTATTGTTTCATCATGTTACCCCGCATTACATTCCCGTCTATTTCAATAAAATTCAGCTCAAACCTGGCCCATGTTCCGCTTGTGAAATAAATAGTGCCTGCTTCACCCCGATTCTTTGTATATCTCGCAGTATCAGTGGAATTTGATCTGTTGGTGGCATCTATATATTTATCTCCCCATCTTAGAGGTGTTGAACGTTCATAAAAATGGATGTGACCGTTTAAAAAAAGATCCACTCCAAACTCATCAAACCAGCTCTGCAAGATTGAATCTCCGCAGCCAACATTATCTTGGTTTGCGGAAGTAAAATGCGCTGAATCATTTAAAACCGGATAATGGTCGCACACAATTTTCCACATTGGGACAGTATCCTTTATTTGCTCATAAAGCCATCTGCCAGGAGCTGTATTTGTGTCATTATTCAGCCCCATTAATATTATCACTTTCGCATTCCCATAATAAAATGAATAATATGCTTCTGTCTTCTCTGGATTATTATGAGGCATATAGTTGGCTTCAAATATATAATCAGTGTTATTAGGCATTAAACCGTCTTGATCATGATTTCCCACAACAGTCCATATAGGTATATTGCCGGCTGATTTATATAAAGCCCTCCAATAACTTTCAATTAGATAATAATTTTCCTGCGAACCAACCTGTCCGACTTGGTCTCCAAGAAAAATACAAAAAACTGGACGAGGTGCCACCCTGTCCATTATAACTGATATCCTAGAATTATACCCAGTATCTATCTTTTCTAAAGGATTAAAATGATGATCCCCGCACGGCCAAAAAGAGAAGAGCCTTGAGCCATCGCCTTTTAATGGATGAGTATAAAATGAACGGGAAATAGTATCAATGTAGCCTCCATCTGCTTTTACCCTATAATAATACTTCGTAGAAGGGATAAGAGCCTCTAATTTGCATACATATACATGAGGCTCTAAGGCTTCTGTATCCAATGCAACAGCAGCATTTTTATTTAAATTACTTTCCTCGGTTCCATAATCTATTGAAAGATTGGTTGACAAACTATATCTAAAGTGAATAAAAGCTGATGTGGCCGTTACCGATTGCACGCATACTGGGCGGTCAAATTCATAACCGGGTAATGTGTAGCCATCTGCATATATGACTTGCGCAAATAAAATCAATGACAATAAAAACATTCTGAGCATCAACGTGTTTTTCTTCTTATTATACACCGAAAATTTGTTGATAAACATTATAGTCTCCTTTGATAGGCAACACTTATTTTGTCAATGATATTATTTTAATCAATACCTTATCCCCAACCTTGGCCTTAACTATATATATCCCGCTTGGTTGCGCTGACGCATCCCAGATACATGTTGTAACGGTGGTATTTTTCAGTCCTGCGTTATTTTTCATATTCAATGCCGTCCAGACGCATTTTCCATTGATATCATATATCGCTACTCTAACAGTGGTCCTTGCCTTGATCTCCGCATTCTGACTCCGGTATTCCGTATTCTGACTTCTGATTGTTATCACTGTCGTCGGATTGAACGGATTAGGACACACCATCAATCTTGTCTTATGATTTTGCACACCAATATCTTGTTCCATTTCTTCGATTTTTGCCGTGATGCCGCCTGTTTGATATAATTCAGACACCTCATTTGAATTTAAAACCCTGTTAAAAATCATGACTTCATCAATTATGCCCTTAAAAAAAATAGGTTGCCCATATGCGCCGCCCCCGCCGCCAATGCTCAGACCCTCATGTGTATTATTTAAAAAATTAAAGGTTCTTGCCGACAGCAGGTTTCCATCAAGATATACAGAAGACCCATTCGTGACGCCCTTTTGGAATGCAAAGACAACCTGATGCCAGTTACCGTCAGCAACCATAATACCCGTATTGTATAAAGGAGAACCTTCTGATTTAACACAGAGTACTTTTGAGGTTATATGTATATCGTAAGCGTAATTTTTATAGATAATATGACTCTGATAATTAGGCAGATCAGAATCCGCCTTAAACCAGCAGGAAACAGTTCCCGCATCAAGATTTATCGCGGCGTTTGTATTCACTGATAATCCACCATTAACGTAATCCGTAACATCTAAAAACGCGTCACGGCCGTCAAAGTACATGCCTTTTTCCTTATAGCCATCAACCAGTGCGGTTGCGCTGGGCCAATAATAGTCCCATACGGCGCCATCAATTTTAGACTGGGAAAGATCCTTGACTTTATCACCTTTACCAGTTAACACATCGAAATTCCAATATCCCACCAGGCCGGATAATGTCTCAAATTTGAAGTTTGTATCAACAAGATCATTCATTATATTTGCGCTCTTGGAAAGATCCCGGACATTTTTAACCGTTATTGTATAAAGTCTTGATTCAAGCGGCGCGGACGTGGTTAAACGTATGCACTGTTTATCATCATCCAAATGAGCTTGGGTTATAGTAATACCATTATTCACTGTATAGTTACCACTATTTTCCGCACTTGTCTGTTCTACAGGCTTATCAAATGCAACCAGGATATGGTTTGGGTCGTTAAGCGCGATTATCTGGCGCACCGCGGGTTTTTGCGCATCAAGTCCCATACATTCAAAATGCGCGCTTACAATATCACTAGGAGTATATCCCTGTAAAAACGCTCTCGCCTTTATTGTCGTTGTACTGTTTAATACTATCTGACCGCTGTACACCGGGTCTGATGCAACAGGGTCAATGCCATTCAAAGTGTAATGAATAGAAGTATTTGACCACAAGCTTTTTATTTCGACAGTAAGCGTATCATGAAACAACGTATCATGGGGAAAAATAGAGGGGCTCAAAACCTTTCCCATGGAGGCCCTCATGTTGTCCTCTATTTCCTGCAACGATAAGGCTTTGTTGTACACATAATATTCGTCACGCCTTGTAGCGTTTTGAGCGCCTTCGGGATATTGCTGGACAAGACCCATGCTGCCGTGAACATTTGTGACCACATCCCACGGCGCGCCATACCATATAGAATCCGTGTTGGCGCGGCCATTGCATTTGATCTCTCCGCTGGCAAGCACTCCGTCAAGATATATCTCTAGTCTGCCCGCCTCGGCATCCCAAAGCAACGCCACATGACGCCAGTCCGCTGTCCAATCATAATGCGCCTGCGCATGATATGTTTTGCCGCGCATTGCAAGATACATGGCTTCCAAGTATCCGGGATTGCCGTTATACGCTTTATAGCGTCTTAAACCAATAAATGAATTGGAGCCGGTTTTATATATATAACATTGTGCGGTTGGCATGCCAAGCACGTCTTTCATATATCTCCATTGAGGCGCCCTGAACCAGCCAACAATACCTTCACCTCTAAGGCCATCCATGGCTGTTGGTCCTACTTGCCATGTAGCGTTAGGGTCCGGATTAAAAGAGCCGGCATACGATATTTCATTTTCCCTCTCTTCTTTGCGTATCCAGAAAAGGATTGTGCCTTTCTGGTAGTTGATATTGTTAAGCGTTGTATAGGCGATTTTAGAATACCGGTTTCGTGGAAAGGGCAAACCAGTATAACCACGAACGCATTTTCCCTTTACTCCTCCATCGTGGTACCAAATACCTTCTTCCCAAAAGGAAGTGTCCCCGACCGATCTGTCAAAGTACTTGTATTCTCCATCCATGGCGTCTCCGCAGGAATAATACACCAGGAGACCTTGCGTGTCTAAAGGCGCTTTGTTAAGAATAGCTTGATTACGTATTACATTGGTCACGAGCGAATCAGAAAAAGTAAGCTGTTCCGATCCGTTAACGGTTATCTGCGGACGTATGTAGACCGAATCTCCCCACGAAGCGTTTGTGACTTTAAAAACAAGCAATACGGAATCACCCGCGGTGAGATTGAAGGTCTGTTCCTGTGGATCGGATGATAATCCAGACGGCAAGCTCGCGAAACTGACCGTTCCACTGCATGAACTGCTTACGTGTGATAAGTGAACCAAAAAAAACTGGTGATCCCCAACCCGTAATGGAATTCTCGGTATTGGGTCCATGTCAACAGTAAGACCGAAAATATTAATTATTGCCAACAAAAAGAACTGTAAGAACCTCATACATGCCCCTTTGTTAAACTTATTTTAGCAATACGACCCGTTTCATTAGAATGGTATTTCCAATGTTCACCTTAACCACATATATTCCGCTTGCCTGTTTCCCCGCGTTCCAGATGAACCTTGAACCATTGCCGTTCCCCGGCAATACCTGCGCAATGCTTTGCGTCAGCACTAATTTGCCCCGCACGTCATATATGCCCACCTTACTATTCTGATTCCTGACCACTGACGCCTGACTACTGATTGTGATTACGGTACTCGCATTAAACGGATTCGGCATTACAGACATTACTATTGTATTCGCACCAGTATTGTTTCCGGAATTTGCTGAAAAAGCAGTCGGATTGCAGGATATGCAATCGATACGAATGTGCGCGTTATCAGCTACCTGTGGAATAGTGATTAATCCATATTCGTCAGTGGTAATCGTGTCCGTCACTATACCGTTAAGGCGTAGCGCATATGTAGAACCGGATCCATGCTGAAGTTTCTGCAATCTATGCAACGTCACGTCCGCGGTCCCCACGCCTGTAAGCGTTACTTCATAATAAGAAGCCGAATCAATAATTGTGGTATGGTCCCAGCCATGAACTTCAATGTTATTTTTATACCTGGAGTCATCATAATTACGGTTGGTAAATGCCAGGAAACTTTGGTCTTTCCTAAAATGACGGCACACATCCATAAAGGGGCGTTTGTAGCCCGAGTGGCCGCCGTCATGCTCGTAATACGTATATCCACGTTTTGAAAATTCAAGCGCCGGATAAAGGTTTCTCCCTTGTGCCGGTGGATCATCAACATCGCCATTCTGAAAGTACGCATACGGAGTTGGGAATGACGGATCGCGATAGTTCCAATCGTCGCCTGTTTTTCCAAAATACCACCCAAGATTTGTATAGTTAATAGCCTCATAGTCAAATCCGGTAAGGCCAAGATACAACTGATCAGCATTTCCTTCAATCAAAATATGATCTTCAGGCGCCCCTACCATATTCTCAAAAGCCCCGTCAAAGCCGGCGGATCCGTCATATACGGTCCATCCCGCATGGGCATAATAGGCGGCGAATATTTCAGGATGTTTTATCGCTATTTGGTTTGTGGCTGTTCCGCCTATGCTATGCCCGCTTGCGTATATCCTGTTCGTGTCAATTGTCGCCTTAACGGCATTGAAAATAATACTTGTATCGTGTTTTATCATGTTTATTACATCGATAACCGCATTGTGAAACCATGGATAGCTCCTGCCCTGATACACGTTGCCCCAGTACCAATTATTGGTATTTCTGCCATCAATGGTCGTATCGGGATTGTCCGAATCCCATAAAGCGAATTCCAGCATTACAAAAGGCTCGCCATCTTTACAATAACCGCCAGATGCTTCCATGGTAGAAAAACCGCCGCCCCATGGATGAAATAATACGGCCAGGGGAAGATTTTTTAGGCTATCGGGATTGTTTATATCTTCGGTTTTCGCGAAGATGACAATTCTGTAAAGCATTGTGTCTATGCCGGCATAGTTTGTATTATTATAATCCCCATGCCTCAGAACAGGAAATACAAACGTCTGCCACAAGCGGTATTTATATACCAGACCAGGATATAGGACTGTTTCCATAATAGTTATATGAAACCATTTCAATTTAGTCTTTTCACTGACGCTCAAGAATCTTTTATCATAGCTCTGATAGGCGCTGTTTCTTGGAAGAAGCTCCCACTGCGCTTCCGTCAGGTCGCTTTTTAAAGTAGGAATTCCTCCGGTTGTGCCCGTATCGATGACGGGCGGCCTTCCATAGGTAACAGTGGTTTTGTTGGGCAAAAATGCGTGATATCTGTCATACGGGCCGGTGTGTTCAGAAAGAGCGATGGCAGTGTAGTTTCTTGTGTAAAAAGCAGTGTCATTTTTCATTGCATTTAAGGCAATCAGAATCTGGGTCCGCATCGTTTGGGTGAGAGAAGAAGCGTTTTTAATAGCGTTAAAGTTGATTTCTCCTATAGTTTGTTTCAATGCGGTTGTCGGGAAATCACCGCTGTCCGCCTTGATGATTGCGTGAAAGCCCTCCCAGTCAAGAATATCGCTTAACATCAGATCAACTTTATCTGATGGAACCCCAAAGAAATTTCCCGCAACAGGTTCTATTATGTTTGCGCCAAACACAACCGCTGACAATAAAAAGAAATATATCAATGGAAGTTTACTACGCATATCCCCTCCTTATTTTATTAAAGTTATGCATTTTGACGATAGATCATTTCCGACTTTTGCTTTAACTACGTATATCCCGCTGGTCTGATTTAAAGCATTCCAATTAAAAGAGATGGGCAAGGACACGGCGGCGGAAGGCGTAAAATGTGCGATTAATTTTCCTTCGATGTTGTAAATTTGCACGGTAATGTTTTCTTTTTCAAGCTTCCGCCTTTGCGCCTCCGGACCTTTCAACGCGGTAATGGTAATAGTGGTTTGCGGATTAAACGGATTCGGACTTGTTTCAAGCATGCTTTTTGTACCGCTGTTTTGCCGACCAGGTCGCGCTGTTGATTGAACGGGGTCGCCATCGTCAATGATAATCCGGTACACCTGGTTCACGGCATGCCAGCATACGGCATTGCGAAGCCCAAAACCGCACGCAGGCTCATACACGTCCGTCAGGTCGCATCCGCTCGATGGATGCACATATTCATCATTATACCATTCACTGGAAAAAGGATCATTATCAGTGTAATCCATTACCGCCTGCCAGTAATCTGTCAGCACTATTCCCTTTTCTTTTGCAATGGCGCGTATTGTGTCGTTTATTTCCCTGACCGCCGGGTTATAGGTCGTATCATTATTAAGCATAAGAGGCGGGATTGTACTCATTATCGGCACAACCCCTTTCGCCTTGATCTTGTCTATATAGGTACGATAGTTATAAGGAAAGGTTCCAATCACCTTGTCTCGAATATCGTTCGTGCCATACATAAACACCACAACTTCAGGTTTGAGCAATTCAAGAGCGCTGTCAATACAGGCAAGCCCATTGGTTATTAAGTATCCTCCGACCGCGCAGTATCGGGAAGTATCTTTGTCTGTTTGATAACTTTTAAGATTTGTTCCCGGGACAATGGAGGAAGAATCCCTGCCAAAGGGTTCCCAAAAAGCCGAATTTTTGGTAATACTGTTTCCAAACACTGCAACATTACCCGGTGTGTATCCTGAAGATGGAAAAAAATCCGTTCTTAGGGTCTGCAGGGTAATTTTGAGGTTTTCATCAATGACCGTGTATACAGCAAAATCCGCAGCCTCAATAGCGGCAAAAATTATCAATATACTTGCGAAGTATTTCATGTATATTTCCACCTGATTTTCGGTATAATCCTTATAAAATAGCGTGTAATGATAAATTAATAAATAATATTAATATTGATAAATTTACCCCAATTGTTTCTTTTGCCTCAATTGTCTTTATTTTCACAAAACCCCCTTTTGGTGATATTAAATATAGCTCATAATAGAGCAAGAAATTTATTATAAACAGAAGATTTTTATCAAAAGAAGGGGGAGAATTATTAAAAACTGCATTAATTTAAACCTTTCCGGCGTTTGAGGTGAGGTTGTAATGGGCTTATGAAACGTTTGCAGTCCCCTCAACACATACTGATGAAAATAGATAAATAAATTAACCTTGAGGATATGGGAATGGGGATTATATATTGATCCGAAGTCTGAATAGTTACCACGGAACAAGGGTTTAAGAAATGCGACGGCGCTTTTTTATTTTAGCTATTGTTTTTCTGGCCATTTTTCCCCTGCCAGCGTTCTGCCAGGTTATTTTTTCAGAGAATTTCGAGTATGGTGTTACTTCCACTAATGCGGGCATTGACACTAATAGTACGACCGTACTGCTTACCCCTGACACGTCAGTCATTCAATGGGTTGATTCCAATGGCCTGGGTATACTCGAATGCGACAACCCTGCGCGGCGCGATTATTTCACCTATAGGAAGCGCATTGGCAACACGTTGATTGGCGTTTCCGGGGTGGATTTTTCACATCCTGAAGGCGTTGATGTCCGGACCAATGGAAAGCTGCAATGGAACAGCTTTCCGCCGCTCTTCCCCGGGCAAAACGATTCCTCTTCGGCTATCTGCGAAGGTTTCGGTTTGCGGTTCTTCAGGGGCTGTCCCTTCATCGAGAAGAGGATTCCAGCGACAGACCATATTGCCGTGAGATTCTACCTGACAATTGCTTCGTATCTTGATAGCACCGCCTCGCCTTCAAAGGTCATCGGCATTCATGAACTGCTGCCTGAGAAAAACGTCGCCATGCAGATTCGATATATGAATGAAAAGGAAGCTTTGTTGCAATTCAGGTTTCAGCCGTATGGGACGTTGCTTTCAGTCATAATCCCTTTCGATCAAGCAATATGCGTTGAATACGATCTCAATTACCTGCGACAAACGCATGCATACGCGCTTTCGATCTGGATAGACGGCAGGAACTCGTTCCAAAAGGTACTTGCGGTCAACCCCGATGTTACTATCGCTCAGGTGTTTGGTTTCCGGTTCCTGTATAGCAATGATCCGCTTCATTATCTGTATGCTGATTTTAAAATAGACGATATCGCCTGCGGCAATGCACGGATTGGTCCGCGTTCCGCGTCCCCGGCTATCCGGATAATTCCCCTGATGGGGGGTATCTTTGACGTCCTTCCAGACGACACGCTATCGATTGAAGACATGGAATTCAGGCTGTCGTACGATGGCACAGCCCGTTTTCCCTATTTTTCTCAGCATATTGGCCCAGGTGCGGGTCTGCGTTACCACTTCAGGTATATCTATTTCCCGCTCGAGAAACTGACACTGCAAAGCCGGGTCAAACGGATAGGCGAGGACTGGAGCATCTGGAACAATTCGTATGTAACGCTTCCCGATACTGTTTTGGCGAAAAATAGGGATTGGAGCGTCTGGAGCGTGGGCCTGAAGCATCCGGATGCCTCGGTGCAGAAACGCAGGCCAGTTGTTGATTCCATCGTAATAACCCGCGAGGGAGATACAAAGGCGGTTGATACGCTTTTTCGCGATACCTGGTATAATCTCTATTTTTATATGTCAGATCCGCAAGGCTTTGACAACCTTTTTTACAATTATATTATTCTGAGCCATTCAAAGAACACCGATGGCAATCCACTCGACCGGGGCGGAAATTTTGATCCCCGTGGATGTTATTTCATAAGCCTTTCAAAGGATGAGAAGTTGGTCTATGTCAAGGACACGCCGGGATATTCGAACGGAACCCCGCTCTGTCCTACATGCACTTCATATGTCAACGGCGCAAAAGATAGTTATGTCATTGATCAGCGGAAGAGGTCCTGGAAGACGAATTTCCGGCTTTTTCCTCAAGCCGAATCGGGTGTCTGGATGCTTCAAGGTACGGTTTTCAACCACCAGGAGATACCATCCATATCCGTGAGGAAGAAAATCATGATTGTCGAGGGCCTGTCTGGATCATCATCCTGGTTTTTCCGGGTGTTCTTTATCGGTATTCCCGCCGCAATGGTTGTTCTTTGTTTGTGTATTTTTCTATTCAAGCGGAAGAATGAGGTAGCTGTCAAGATCAATGATAAAAACTTAGATTTCCGGGTGAAAATCGTTTTCGAACTCATTGCGAAGAGATTTACGGAAGATCTTTCGCTAAACGATATCGCAGCGGCTGCAAATGCAAATCCTGTCTGGTTGAGCACAACGTTCAAGGAACAGACAGGAGTAGCTATCTTTAATTATATCAATAAATTACGGTGTAATAAGGCAATGGAATATTTAAAGGAGAATCAACTTAATATATCTCAGATCGGATATAAGCTAGGGTTCAACAGCCCTGCATATTTTAAACAGGTATTCAAGAAGCATACGGGTATATCGCCAAGCCAGTTTAGAAAAGAGTATTTTTTAAACGAAAGTCCGGAATAGCAGGTTCAATAAATAATAATTATAAAAAGCCTACATATATTATTAAATTTCCCCTCTTTTTAATAAAAATCCATGGTTTTTCATGATTTTATTTCAGTAGATATTTTTTATATTATTTTTAGATAATGGAAAGTTGAAAATACCTGATGCTTATTTATGAAAGAGGGGGAAGTATGCGCTCTTTTCTGCTCGCGCGATTCACGCCTTTTATTGTTTGTCTTCCATTCCAGCGTTTTGCCATCATTTTTCTTACGGTCATGACAGCATCTCTATGGGCGATCGTTTATTCACCCAAAGTCGTTTCCGAGGAGGTGGCTGACGTATCCGGCGACTGGCAGAACTTTTTGCGCCACAAGAAATTCCGCGACAGCACTGGCACCCAGCTCCAGAACACCAAGCTGGCGTATGCGGTATGGCAGTATCTTGCGGACACGCTTACCGGTGTATGTCATTGGGGCGGGACCTACGATGTCCCTCAAAAGGTCCCCTATTCATGGCAGACCGACTTGGCACATCATAATTATGACATCTTGGCCATGCGCGACCCGATAAAAAACATCAATGTTCGCGGCTTTGGTTTTTGCGGAATATTAAGCAGCGTTGGCCCCGGGTTTCTCCATAACCTTGGTTTCACTAAAAATCGCGTCATGGATGCGAGCGAAATATCCGGGGGTCACGTTACCAGCGAGGTTTGGGTGGATGGCGACTGGGCGTATCTGGATTTCCAGGTCAAGGGGACCATACTCCAGAACAGTGTGGATACCATTGCATCGCTCGATGACTGGCACAATAATGCATCCGCGTATTATGTGTATTCCCGTACGCGCGTCGTTCCTTTTTTTCCGGGCGGAGACGGCACGTCCTTTTTCCAGGCCATGATGAACGGCGCGCAGGCGCATCCGGCGGAATTCAGGCGGTATACGCTGGGCCACACCATGGATTTTGTTCTTCGCACCGGAGAGACCATGACGCGGCACTGGCAGGCAGACTCCACGCGGTATCTGAACAATGCCGACTGGTGGAGCGGCGGCAGTTTTCCGTTCATTGGCAATTCCATTATTGCGCGGCAGGACAAGATGCCGTGGCTGCAGCAGAATGGCTTGTACGGTAACCACTACCATCTGCCCGCAATGGTCCATTGGCATTATGCGCCAAATCTCAGTTCAGAGTACATCGATTACGCTGACGGATATGACGCGGACAGCGGTGTAACGCAGACCGCATCAGGCCTGGCGGCGTCATATGCGCAGGCATACACGATTTTCGCGGTACGCACGCCATGGCCTGTTGCAGGCAAAAATGGTTCGAACCAGACCGACCTTCAGAATGTGCAGAACCAGGTTGGGGGCGCAATTATACAGCTCCAGAACGCTGGCGGTAATATCTCGGTCAGCGTTTCCCGGGATGAAGGCTTCAGCTGGATGACCCCGGCGCTTTCCAATGCAACGCCAGGCCCCCACACCATTGACGTGACTGCGGACGTCTATGGCGCGTACGGATACCTTGTCAAGATAACATTTCTTTCGGCCGGAGCAGGGCTTTCTTCACTTGCCATGGATACATGGTGCCAGGCTGCGGCCCAGTCGTTTCCGGCAATCCTGTCAAAAGGCAGCGCGAAGCAGACCTTGTTCGAGTACACCGCAAAAGACGTCAAAGGATACCAGACCGTGCCTATCCGCATGTTTTTCGAGGAGGCGCCGTCCATACCCGTGCATATCAAGCCGCCGCGCAACGGTAAAATCAAGTGGTTCAGCGCAGGGGCCTGCTTCAACAAGGGCAACAATTCGGACAAAATTGATTATTCCACTGACGGATCCACATGGACACGGCTGTGCGGGCCCTCGGACTTCGGGGGCGATTTCAACTCCTGCACGCACTGGATATGCCAGGAGGACAAGGAGGTGGTATTTGACACGCCAGTTTCTGAGGTCTGGGTACGTTTTACTGGTGCGACTCTTGCCGGCACATGGGGTCCGCGCCTGGAAGGGGCGCGTATGTATTGCCACTTCGAAGAGAACGACAGGCCTATTTTGAACAGCGCGGTACGCATCACGCACGCCACAGCCTCACAGACATTTGACACGCTGGTCCGTGTTTCCGGAACAGATATGGCGACTTATGCCGCTTCCGGCTTGGGTGCGGACGAGTGGATAAAGATGGAGGTTGCGGGGAATGTTCCCAATACGGCGGTTGAGAAGACTGAGGGGAGCATGGAAAACGGGCTTGTGCTTGATGTGTTCCCGAATCCGTTCAATCCAAGCACGGAAATCCGAATTTCAAATATCCAACAAGGGAAAAAGAACGTCGAAGTAAAGATCTTTAATTGCCGGGGGGAAATGGTGCAGGATTTATCTTCGCTCATCCGTCATTCTTTATTTGATCCCATTTTATGGGATGCGGGGAACCTGCCAAGCGGCATATATATTGTACAGGTAAAGGTGGGAAAAACGGCCGTTTCCAAGAAAGCGATTCTTTTTAAATAGGGGGTATATAGCATTATCCAGCCATGCGGCCTGCTTGAGGAGGGGAGGTAAATATGTTCAGACAGACATTATCTATCGGATGGGGATTTATCCTTATTTTCGCTTCCCTGGTCATTTGCCAGCCGTCAAATCAAGCCCTGGTCCAGTTTAGCGACCTGCAATACCTTGGTGCATTCAAACTGCCTGATGCCGGGGGCAGCGATAACACACTGACATTTAATTATGCCCAAGGCCCCGTGGCCTTTAATCCGCACCAGGGGGGCAATAGTGCGAATCCGCCATCCCTATTCATCGGGTGCTTCGCGGGAGACAATATTTCCGAGGTAAATATTCCGGAGCCGGTGATTTCCGCAAGCAGCAAACTGGATGAACTTCCGACTGCGGTAATTCTTCAGCAGTGCGCCAATCCACAGCAGGGTGCTTCGGACACATTTGCGGGAGGGGTTGTTGGCGGACTTTTAGTCTGGGACGCAAAATTGGTATTTACTTATTACAATAGCTTTCCGGCTGCCGGTTGCTGGTCTGTGAGCCATTTTGTGAAAAACTCACTGAATTTAAGCGCTGCCGATGCCACTGGCGGTTTTGTGGTGAATAACACGGCGGGTGCGACATGTTTTGTTAACGGCCCAATGACCTGGATACCGCCCGAGTGGCAGGTCTTGCTCGGTAATAACCCTGCCGTGACTTATAATTGCTGTCACAGTATCATTGCGACTACCTCCTGGGGCCCTTCTGCTTTTGCGTTTAGCCCGTCATCGCTCGGGCCTGATTCCACCAACAGCGTGGCGCTCCAATACTACACAGGAGACCATCCCACACTGGGTGAATATAACAGCAGCAGCCCCCTGGTTTTTGAGCCGCCCTGGAACAATTGCTGGAATGCAGCAGCCCCGCCGGGATATCGCGGACTGGTCATTCCGAACGGCACGCGAAGCGCCTTGTATTTCACCGCACAGGGTATTGGTTCCTATTGCTATGGCTTTCAAGACCATTGTCCTGATTCCGCAGCTCCTGCCATCAGGGAACATGCGTATCCGTATCGGTTTCATATCATGGCTTTTGATCTGAACGGATGGACGGCAGTGGCAGTCGGCGCAAAGCAACCATGGGAACCAGTGCCCTATGCGGTATGGCCGCTTGTTCCGCCTCTCCCGTTTACGGATAGTACTTCGGAGTGCAGAGGGGGTGGAGCAGCCTACGATCCGGCCACACGGCGGATTTATTGGGAACAACCACGCGCCAATAACATGCTGCCGATCATCCATGTATGGGAAGTAATGTCGGCAAACGCTATTGCATCCGGTACACCGGCGGATCTGGCAACGGCCGCTATTTCCGCATATCCGAATCCTTTCAACCCAACAGTGAAAATATCTGTTGGCGCTTATGGGAATATTCGGATGGCTGTGTTTGATATATCTGGCCACATGGTTGCGGACCTAACTACGCAGATGGTTAATGGCTGTGCGGTTTGGGATGCATCGGGATTGAACAGCGGAGTCTATGTAATAAGAGCTCGCATTGGAAACAAGGCGTTTGCAAAACAGGTTACTATTATCAAATAAGGAAAATCGAAATCAAGCGTTTTTGCGTTTCAATATCAATAGTGAAGGAGTTCCTATGCGCGTAACAATTCTTTGTATGATTGGGGTATTAGCTTTATCCCTTTTCTCCGCTCAACCTTCGGATGTCACGGGCTTTTTCCGTGAAGGCCAAACATTCCTTACCTGGGAAGAAGACAATTCGCAAACAGATGAAAAATACAGGGTATACCGGAGCATATCTCAGATAACGGATATTAGCAGTGCTGATCTTGTTGCTGAAATAAATGAAGGCTCAAGTGTTTGGCGGGAGATGCATAAAAATAACGGGAGCCCAGTCGATTTTTGCAGCGGAGATCAAATAATCGATAGGTTTGTCATTTTTAATGACAGCGCCCAGTTAAGCGCCACAACAGGGCTCTTTGTCCACACCGTGCATGAAACGGTACTGGAAAACTATTATTATGCGGTGACCACGGTTACCGGCACCTCTGAAAATGCTGCCATTGGCCCTTCCAATACCTGCGGTCCTATAAGCGAAGTAAAGCAACCCACCGGAGCGGTCAGGTATCTGACATCAAGCGCAAGTGGCACTGTAAAAGAATGGTATGCCATGTGGCTGGATTACGCGCTTTTTAAGGAAAATTATATGGGTTACGCTTTCCCTGTTGCTTTCACGATGAGCTCCTTTTCGCAGGGTGGCGCGATGCCTCGCCTGTATCTTGATGGAATAGGTACGATGAATGTGTGCGCCGCCAACTATGCCAATTATGGACAAGGTGACTTGAGAGACCAGGGAATACCTACCTGGTATTTTGGGTATCATAAATCCCGTAATTTTGATGGAACATCAACAGTAGGATACGCTCTTCACGACACTATTGCCAATTATATTCAATACAGAATAATACAGTCTGCTTTATGGGCAAGGAGAAAATTCAATATTACGGATCCGAGATTTAAAATGGAAGGTTTTTCCATGGGCGGCTCCGGCATGTATGGTTTTTTTATGGCTTTTCCCTCATTTGTCACCTATGCCGGCGCCCAGGAGGGCCTTACCCAATACCGCGTGCCTGGAATTAATTCAAATGGCGATACGATCTGGGCAAGCTCCGCATGGGGAAATTACGGCCGTCCCAATTTTAGCGACCATTCCCAGGAAAATCCAGTTACATTCCTGCCGTTTAATGATCCTGCGTATCCAGAGCTAGACTGGGTGACACAGTATAATGGCATGAATGTTTACGATGTCAGGGATGTGGCGAATTTCATGAGCATAAATACAGCTAAAAGTTTTGGGCTATTAGCGGCCATTCATGGAGGCAGGGATGGTTCAATTCCTTATGATCGTAATGGTGCGCATTTTGAGGCATATATAAAGGATTCAAGGCATTGTTTTACCTACTATTACAAAGCAGAGGCTGGACATAGTTCGGGACAGCTGCAGAGCAATGGCATGGGTGATCGAATAAGATGGGATGAAAGCAGACCTGGTTTTTCGCATGTGCCGCCAAGAATCGTGTATTTATGGAACAATTATAATTCCGGGTTGTCGTATTATGGAACAGATACAAGCCGCGGATATTGCCTTGATGTTAAGTGGGGCTGTATTGATGCTCCAATAGGGGGCCGCAAGATAGAAGAAACCGATTCGTCATGGAGCATCCCGGTATTTGGCATACCGTTGAGCAACGCGCCTGTTGGTTATATATTCGGCGATTATACCTTGGATATTACGCCAAGAAATCTCCAACAGCTTGAGGTGTGGTATCAAGACACTTTCACCTACGAAATAACAGATACTGCTGGTAATATTGAAGCTTCTGGCGAAATAATAGCGGACAGTCTTAATTTGCTGTTGATACCGAACGTGCCGGTACGGCTTAATGGCGCTATTGCACAAGTCACATTAAAATCACGGAGTCCCAGCACCGCAACAGGGGTGTTAGGGAAAAAAAATGATTTAAAAACCGGTATTGCCATTATACCCAATCCTTTTAATCCATCAACCCTTATCTCCTTCAGTATTGGCCAGAAATATAGCGCCCGGACATCAGGAAAAATAAGTATTTTTACCATACGTGGAGAACTTGTGAGAACTATGCCTGTTTCTTGGAGGATTAGGGATGGCTACTCTTTATGCTGGGATGGAAAGGGCGATTCAGGCAGAACCCTTGGAGCTGGCGTATATCTCATTTCCGCCGCTATCGATGGAAAAAACGTGGAAAAAATAGCGGTATTGTCAAAATAAAAGAAGGAAGGGCCGTGAAAACATACGTATTATTGCTGGTTTCGCTTTTTGTGTTGAAAAGTCTCTCTCTCTGCCAGACTGTGTTCTTTGCCTCCTTTCCACAGAAAAACCAGCTCTACGCCCGCGATGCGCAGGACTCCGCCAGCGTCACTGTTTCCGGCAGTGTCACGAGCGCGGGTTCGGATTCCGTGACCCTGACCGTACTGAAAAATGGCGGGTTTTATCAGTATTACAAACAAGCATTGGTGTATAACGCGGATTCGGCCCCCTTTGCCTTTTCAGCCCGGCTCCATGCCGGACTCGCGTCATACAAGTTCGAGCTGCGAGTGAATGCTACGCTAGTTTCTTCCGCGGACAGCGTGCTTTCGGGCGACGCCTACCTTGTGGACGGCCAATCCAATGCTGCGACCGCGGAAATATATGACTATCCGAAGATCGCTTTCTACAGCCCATGGCTCAGAACATTTTCCCTTTCGGATACCGCCTGGCACCGCTCCATCACAAGTTCCTGGTGTCTTGCAACGCATATTATAGAAAATGACTCCATCCCGGTCTGCTTCATCAATGGCGCGGTCGGAGGAACGAGCATCAGCCAGCACCAGCGGGATACCTCGCTAAGCTCCATTTATGGCAAAATATATTTCCGAATCACCAGAGCAGGCTTGCGAAACGGCATCCGCGCCATGCTCTGGTATCAGGGAGAGGCAGAAAATGGCGACTCGCTATATAATGCCGTGGGATATGCGACCAGTTTTAAGGCGGTTCATGATGCCTGGCTCGGAGACTGTCCTGGCATTCAGCACTTCTATGTCTTTCAAATCCGGCCGGGCTGCGGTAGCGGTTTCCAGGACATTCTCCGCGACTGCCAACGCCGCTTGCCCAATCTGCTTTCAGATGTGTCTCTCATGTCCACCACTAATGTGGCAGACCGCAACGCGGACAACTGTCATTATTTAGTCACAGGCCTGCATGAGTTGGGGGATATGATGTACCGGCTGTTGGCGCGCGATATGTATAGTTCCACGGATACGGTACACATCACACCACCGAATATTCAGAAAGCTTGGTACGTGGACGACGAGCGCACCCGGCTTGTGCTCCAGTTTGACCAGCCGGTACTGCTTCCGGCCGATACGAACATGAAAAAGTTTTTCGCCGTGCAAAGGGAATGGAACGTGGCTGATTCCCTCTCCGCGGATACGGCAGCCCATACCGTGACCCTTTACATGCGCAACGGCGCGGCCGAGGGCGACGGGGTAAGTTACATCCCGCCCGAATTCGATCCTTTTACGGGCCTCAACTACAACGGCCCCTGGCTTTCAAATACACGCGGCATAGGACCTCTCACCTTTTTCCAGTTTCCAATTGAAAACAAGGACCCCTATGACAGTTTGACCGCGCTCTCCATGCAGGCCTTCGCGCACGACAGTGTTCTTGAACAGTACGACACCACGCGGGTTTCGGCTGTGACCGCGTACAGTACCGGTAAAATCGACACCACGGAAAAGGAATGCGTTTATACCTCGCTGAACACTTTTATTGCCACGGTCTCGGTCTTTGGCCAGGTCATTGCCAAAAATACCGGAACCGCGCGTATCCGCGTCAGCAAGCGAGGATTCCTTGATACCGTTTCCATCCGTATCGTCTCCACCACGGCCCTGCTCGACTCCATTCGCCTCTCGGAACACCAGAAAAACGTGGCCCTGATAGGCTTCACTCTCAAGGCGACTGGCTATTATCGGAAAGGCGATGAACGGTTTTCCGCTAACATTGACACTGTGGTAAATTGGGTCTCGGGTCTTCCCATTACGGTGTCCGTGATAAAAGGAGTGGTCCGGCACGTGGCTGGCAATAGTCCTGCGCCAATCCCGGTTGTCGCGTCGCTTTCTGGTGTGAGTGACACTTGCTTAGTGACAGCGCCCTGGCTGGTGCCGCGCACGGACATGCGGCTCTCCATCAATAATACTTATAGCACGGGTTTTTCAGCCGCGTACGTGTTTGATAGTACGCGCGCGAGCTGGCTTAGTAGTGCGCCGCCGCCCCAGCCGCTGGACATCGCGTTTACCCAGTCCTACCGTATCACTAAGCTTTTTTATCTGCCCTGGCAGGACAACCGGCTCAACGGCGTCATTACGCAATATGTCATTCTGCGCAGCCTGGACAGCGTATTCTTTGACACCCTCGCTTCCGGCGCTTGGTCTCTGGATCTTGCGCAGAAAGAGGCTGTTTTTCCCGCCACGGACGCGCGCTATGTCCGGCTCATGGCCATGAGCGCCAACAACGGGCATGTGAATGCGGATGAAATCGGATTTCAGCGGGCGGACACCTCTACAACCAGTATCATGGACGAAACAATGCCGCTACCAACCACCGCATTCTCCGTTGCGCCTAATCCGTTTAATCCGTCGCTGAATATCACCTGTGCCCTTACGAAGGCGGGGGACGACTTGCGGATCTCAATCTTTTCAATTGATGGACAAAAAATTAGGACCCTGCACCACGGCCATCGTATCCCGGGACGGTATCGGGTGATCTGGGACGGCAGGGACAACGCGGGTAACCTGCTGGCGAGCGGTATATACGTTGTGGCGTTGAATGGGCCAATGCTTTCGCTGCAAAAGAAGGTTTTATTTCTTAAATAGTATCAAATGAGCACTTCTCCTCGTTTTGCCCCAAAGGTTATTAATAGCCCTGATCCTGATATATCTGGTTTTAGGGGTCTGGTGAACGATGGCAATCAGGAATGATAATTTGCTTTAAAAATTCCAGTCAAACTAAAATTAATGCGATTTTTATTAATTTCCCCCTTTTTTTAATAAGAAACCCCGACTTATTATATATTTCTTACTCTATTATTCCCCTATATTTATGATATAAATGGTTTAGTTGAGATAGGAAAAAGAGCGATTAAAACAGAAGGATTGATTATGGCAAATTTAACGAAATTAATACTATTAACGAATTTAACATTGTTCGCACTTTCGTATGGTGCTGTTGAATTCCCGATTGCTAAGATAGCCAAAAAACCCTTTATAAATGCCACAGACCTCTATTATCCGCCCTGGGACTATGATGATGTCATGGATGTAAATTTGCTATATGCAATGACCGATTCCTTTCTTGATCCGATTCTGCAGGTCATGGACCAGCCATATGACGGAAGGGGCGATGGGTCGACATGGAAATACATCTATAACTACATTTATGGAATAGATGTTGATTACGGTATTGGTTTGATAAGCCAGCTGACCAGTATTACCGATAATGGTTCTAGCCAGGCTTACCGGAATCAGGATGGGGTTAACAAGATCCTTGCAAAACTGAGCGCAAGCACGGAAAAGGTAACCCTGAGCGCAACCGGCAGCGCGCGGGACTTTGCAGCGGCGTTCCTGAGGGATTCAACCCTGTTCAGGCAAAAGGTGGACAGGATCTATTTCAGCTGCGGGAAAGACGGGGACATCAGGTCAGACCCCAACATGGGATCTGACCCCAATTCCATAAAGATTCTAGTCACCAATAACGTACCTTTGTATTTCTCTTTTTCCAATGGGACCACGGCAAACTATAGCAATAGTCAATGGTCGCTGAATTTGGCGCCGTATCTGGTAATTACCGATACCATAAACGATAGCATGCTTTCCACAGCTCTATACTGGTCGTATTGGACCTCAATGGACGGTGGTTACCGGATGAAACATAACTTGTTAGAGCGTCCTGCAGTGCCAGTCGGCATCACCGAGGCAATAGTAAAGGCACATCCGGTGGCTTTTTTTGACGAACCGAGGGATGAGATGTCCATAAGCGGCGTTACAATAGATCAGGAGATACGAAACGTAAATGCGACAAAGGCGATGTGGTCGCCCATTAATTTCTATCATGCAGCAGGTCTTAATATTTTTTACGGTGGCAACCGTATTCTTCTGGATTATGCGGATTCTGTTCCAGGTTTTATAAAGATGTACAGTTTTAGGCCTTTCAGAGCTGTTTTTGACAACGGTTTTAATATGAGCCTGCAGGCAGCGTCCGATTCGACAGCCAATGTTTGGTTGTATAAGTGCAATGTGACAGAAACGATTTACCAAACCGTCATGAATTCCGTGTATCGTGAATTCATCAGAAGGTATGGCAGAGCTCCGGATAATTCGATCAATGAGAGTACTTGGTCCGATACGGATACCAAAGGAATTGCGCTTGATGTTTTTCCCAACCCGTTCAATTCCATTGTTTCAATCTCTTTCAATTTAACGGTACCAACGGATGTCCGGATCTCAATGCACGATACAAACGGCAGGCTTATAGAGAAAATCCAAGACCAGCGTCTATCAGCCGGAAACCATGTCCGTTCATGGAACTGTTCGGAAAGGCCATCGGGAATATATATGATCACGGTGAAAGCCGGAAACAAGGCATATGCCAAAGGGATCGTGTTGATGAAATAAATACAGGGGCGTCCGGTTTATCACCCCATCCCCCCCTTTAAACCGGACGCTCTCCTGTAATAATATTTATATATTAATAGCACCTATCAAGGAAGGTGCAAATGATCTGGAAATGTATTTCCATTATTGCCGGAATGATTTATTCAGTGCAGGCAGATTGGCCAGCGCAGGTTCAGGATATTGTGTATCCATGTTCCATTGATACTTCCCTGCAGCCAGCCATGTATTATAAACCAAGTGCATCGGGTCCGGTGCCGCTGCTGGTTGGTTTGCATTCATGGAGTTGGGGCTATAATACCGCATTAAGCGAGCCTTACGGGCAGTGGGCTGTTGACAGCGGGTGGGCATTTATCGCCCCCCATTTTAGAGGTCCAAACGGTCATCCTATTTCAACCGGTTCCAATGCTGTTGTGCAGGATATAATTGATGCCGTGGCATATGTGAAATCCCAGGTCACGGTTGATACAAACCGTATTTATGTCATAGGTCTTTCTGGCGGCGGGCATGCCACCATGCTCATGTCGGGCAAGGCCGCTCATATTTGGGGCGGCGCCTCTGCATGGGTTGGCATATCAGACCTCACAGCATGGTACCAGGAGAGTATTGAATTAGGTTCCACCTTCTGGCAGTCAATCCAGAATGCCTGCGGGGGAAACCCAACAACCGATTCCGCGGCAGCGGCGCAATCCTATAATAGATCGCCCATACATTTTCTCTATAATGCAACAGATTTTAATCTTGACATCAACGGCGGCATCACTGACGGGACGGTTCCGGTCAGCCAGTCCCTGCGCGCCTTTAATGCCATGGCCGCTCCCGGGGATACGCTTACCAATGAAGAGATAGAGTATTTTGCGACCCAGCATGCAGTACCGCCATCGCTTGCCGGCCAGGCTCCCTACGATCCACTTTATGGCACGGGAAATATCTTATTCCGGAGAATATCGAATAATGCGCGAATAACCATTTTCAATGGCGGCCATGTGATAAACTATAATGCCGGGTTGACCTGGCTGTCGCGGCAGAGGAGGAACGCGACCACAACAAATGTTGAACGCAAGAAAGATCCTGCATATCCGGAGATTGTTGTTTTGCCAAATCCGTTTAATCCAAGTACCGCAATAGTTATAAAGTCACAAGGCGCAAAGCCTGAAAGCTATAAAGCCATTATAGAAATTTATAATATTATGGGAGAACTTGTAGAAAGCCCAAGTTTAAATTTAAGTAACGGTATTGGTTTATATAAATGGAATGCGGGGAAGCGAGCGAGCGGAATATATATATTAAAAGTTAAGGTGGATAATCATATTTTGACAAAGAAAATCACATTGTTACGATAAGTATTGCCGCATGACTGTTGGAAGGAGCAAGCCACCTGTTGCAGGCATACTGCCTCCCGCAAACGATACAGTTGTTGTGATGGGCTCGTCCCTGTCTTTTTATGGAGGTACTTAATGAAGTCTTTCCTGTTATTTATTGTTTTGTTAATCTCCGCTGAGATTTTTAGCGAACGACCGGTAAATTTTACCGGTTTTGTAAGGTCAGGCCAGGTTTTTCTGACGTGGACGGAAGTGACAAACGGACAGAAATATATAATTTACCGAAAGACAACCCCGATTGTCCAGTCTGATCTTATTGCCGCAAACAAGGTATTGGAAGTCATTCAAGGTTCTGCCGGCAACAAGGCATTAGCAGAGGAAAGCGGAGCTTTGGCAGTTGGGAGTTATGGAATTCATAATAATTATAATTTGCTACAGCCGCCATGCAGCCTTGTCACCAATATAATAAATCCGTTGAATTCTGACAGTATAGGCATGTCAAATCCAGTGCCTTTTGGCACAGGAATGCTCGTATTGACTACGCATGCGGCAGGCATTTATTACTATGCAGTAACAGCCGTTGCAGGAGGAGTAGAGGATAATAGCGTGGATGGCGGGAACAGCATTGGCCCCATAGACGAGTCAATCATGGATCCTGCTCCAGTGTTAATATGGCAGGGAACCAGTTCAATGGGTACTGTAGGTTCAAAGGATCACAGGATATATTTGATGTACATGGATATAGAGCAGAGCAACATTAGTTGTTTAAATATGTATGCATGGCCATATATTGTAATAGTACCCGGGAACTATGGAAGCACATCTAATAGAATGGACATGGTTGTACGATTTTTCGGATATCCTGGTTGGGCAAGCGCTCATTCTGGTTCGGGAAATGGTATTAGCGTGCATGTGCATGAGATGGGATTTTGGGGATTTGGCTACAGCAAGACATACCAATATGATTCCAGCGAAGTAATGTGGTATGGCAGTTCTTCTCCAGTTCCTAATTCTGGTCCTGTTGTAAATTATGTTGAAGGCCGCACAATGGATTTTTTAAAATGGATGATTACTGTTGAGCCGTATTACGGTAACAGGATTGATACCAACCGGATCTGGGCCACCGGGGAATCAATGGGGGGCTCGGCGACAATTTTATGGCTGACAAATTATCCTCATTTTTTCGCCTATGGAAGGGCTACGGTCCCACCGACAAATTTTCTGGAAACTGATTGGCATTGGCTTACTAACTGCGAAGGTAAGTGGGGGGCAAGAAATGATAGTACGATGAAAGTAGCGTTCACGGGATGGAAGAGTGAATGGCTTACCGGTAATTTTGCAGGCATGACGGTTCATGCGTTTTTGAATAAGGAGCAAATGCTTTTTAGCATGGAGGGCGTTGACCTGCCGTGGTTCTGTTTTTGTTCCGGTGGACAAGACCCCAGCGTTACCTATCCCAACGAGGGGAGGATGTTTTATAATAACCTTGATAGCAGCAGGCATGGATTCAACGGCACGGTTGTAGGCAATGGAGGCCATGGATGCAGCATCACCCACCCGCAATTGGAAACCATACGGAAAAACAATTCATTCCCGGCTTTTTCCAAAGTTTCCGGCAATGCGGTATTGCCTCCCCCAGAAGTCCCGGCAGCCATAAATTATACTTATAACAACCATCTTATCTGGAGCACGCCCTATTACCGTGTGGGCGGCTATCAGAACCAGGTTGATCAGCTCAACCGGTACGAGATAGCCGTGGCTTCATTAGCCGGGGACAATACTGCCGATATTACTCCGCGCAGGCTGCAAAACTTTACAGCGATTCCCGGGGAGCGATACTATGCGTATAATACAGCGGTGAACGACACTACGAATATATATCAGTACGACACCTTGACGGCTGATGCTTATGGCCTTATAACGTTCAAGGGGTTCCAAATACGGTCGGGCGACCAGAGCAGTGGCGGATCGCGGCTTATAATCGTTCCCGAGAGTCCGGTGACGCCAAAGGAGGCGGCAAGGATGAAAGATAAAAAAGATGACATTGTTTCCATATCGCCGAATCCTTTTAATCCGGTAACGAGGATACTGTTTAAGAAGCAGGGGCGTAAAAGTGCTGTGGAAATATATAACGTGAGGGGCGTATTAGTTGAAACATTGCTATCGTGCGCCATGTATCAGGATAAAGACGTATTTGCATGGGATGCGCATAACTTTCCCAGTGGAATTTATATTGCGCGGACCGTGGTTGACAATAGGGTGTTGTCTAAGCGAATAACATTGCTGAAATGATCTTATCAATGTTATTTTTGGAAACAGGCAGGGGGATATAATGCTAATACGGCGAAATGAGTTTCTGATGTTTCTGCTTTTAACCTCCGGCCTTGTTTTCGGGGGCAGTCCATTTCAGTATAAAATTATCATAACGACGGACCAGCAGCTTGCGCTTTCCGATGTCAGTGTTGCACCAATGGTAGATGCTGCAAATCAAGCGGTTTCAGGCACCGTGCTCGTGGAGGACACAAATGATCTTCAGGCAGCCCTTGCAAAGGGACAGGTATTGGCAGCGCAGGGATTATATGCCACTTTTTACTTTTTTTACATGGATGGCATGGATACTGTGGTCAAGCAGCTGTCGGAAATGGGCCATGAAATAGCTTTCAGGGCAGCTTCGAACTGTGATATGTACGGCGGGTCGTATGTGGCATCCTTGCTGCCGTTTATTCCCCTATCCTGGTTGCAGAGCGAATTGATGGCGCATCAAAGGCATTTGCAGAGTCTTTGCAAAACCCCGGTTCAGGACATTGTTGTCTTATGTGAGGCATGTAGAGGTTCTTTAACACCCTTGATGCTGCGGAAGTCTGGCGTGTTGACCTATTTTGTAAATGTATCCAGGGGTAATTTTTTCATAGACGAAACGTGGACAGGGCGCTCGCTCGTGCTTGGCAGAAGTTATCAAGGTACCCCAGTAGGCGGCTCCGGGACTGGAGAAACAAACTGGAACTATACCTATGGAACAACATCGAACATCAATCAAATAGACTTAGGTTTATGGAATGATTTTACATCATATCCGGCTGCGAGCGAGGGCCTTCTGCTGGCTCCCAATTATGTGGTTTATGATTATATTTACATGCATGAGCATACAAGCGTAAAGAGCTTAACGTCACTCGGCGGCAATCAATACGAAATCCTGATGGAAGCCGATACGGCAACCAATTTCCGCTTTGCCAGAGCACCCATGACTCTTCTTATTAAAAAGAGCGGCGTTTCCGTGTCAGATGTGAGCTGTCAGGGTGTTCATGGAACGTATGGAACCAGGAGTTGGGGAGCGTATTCTACAATACCTGCGGATGCAATTATCGGAGGTCATTTGGATATCGCGTTTGAGGGAGAGGCAGCTATGACCGCTCCTGAAATAAAGACGTTTACTATGAAGATTGCAAATAAGGGTTCTTATCAGCTAAGCAACATTTCTATTTCATTACAGTATGTTTCAACAGCAGTTGAAAGCGTCTCTTTTTCAAATGTTCCATTAACTCTTGCTCCAAACGCATCGCAGGCCATTCCTGTATCAATTACGACAAAAATACTTGGTTTTGATGATTATGCCTATGGATTAAAGTCCCTGAATATAAAAGTGGCTTATGAGGAGAATGGGACATCGCGAAGTATAATAAGGAATCTTGATATAAACGTAATACCCCTTATTTCAGTAGATGTATTCCCCTATGCTGATATCGTTTTAAGACCGCAGGGGAAGAGTTATTTTTATTTAACCATGAATCGCAAAGCAAGCTGGGCTGGAGCGGGCCACTATAAAGCAAGGTATGTTTATCCAAGGTATGTCCAGCCCGCTAACGGAACGACTTCCGGTCATGTCGAAGTTGAGGTGACCGGGCCCTTTGAGCCAGTATCAAGTATCATTCCTTTTTCTTTTAATAAAGATGGCGAAACATATATCCCTGTTTCAATAAAAAATACTGACGGAAATGATGAGACGGTAAACGAAATACATTTTAGATATTTTATCGATGGCCTCGGAGAAATATCTCCGCTTCATCCTCCGGTAAAGATACAAGTACAAAAGGATCTTCTTTTGGAACCTGCAAACGGGCAGGGCCTGACATTGTTTTATAATTATAATGAAAGCACAGGTGTTAAAACATCTCCAGCTATATGCGTTGATCCGAATTATAGTGCATATCCTTTTGGGGGCACGGGGACTTCTGTTGACGGTGTATTTGGAAACGGCTTGAGGAGCTTGGAGCACGGCTTTAGAAACGTAGCTTCATTTAGTTCTGATTCCGGGAGTATGGTTTTTTGGATGCGCAGGACTGATCCTGACGACAATAAATATATGAAGATGATTACGTCTACTGCAGGGCATATCATGCCGAATCCCAACATACATTGCACCGGGGGCGAGGTTATCACTATGGAAATAAATAGTTACAGTGCAAATCAGCAGGGCCAGAGTCGCAAGATAAAATACTATATGGGAATGGCCTCCGGTGGTGCGAAAGTGCTTCTGGCAGATCAACCGCCGTACGATAATTTATATCACCACGTGGCTGTGGTGTGGAACATACCGCGCCATATGTTCCGGATATATATGGATGGAAATATAGCGGACCAGGCAGACCCGCATGATAATACTGTTCCCTGGCTCCCGGTTCCCCTCTATAATCCAATTAAGGAAAATTATTTTATTTTTAATTATGGTGGAAGCGGGTATGACAAAGATGAGATGGCGTTTTTCAACCGGAATCTCTCGGTCAAAGAGATAAACGATATTATGGCATACGGCATTGATAGAAATGCTGTTCGGGACCCGAACAATCCGGACGACACCATTCCGATAGACCCGATATTTCTGGACAGTTCAACGTTGGAAAGGGAGAATGTTATTTCCCGGGGGAACAGGGGAAAGATGGGAATTTACATAAGCCCGAATCCTTTTAATCCGAGTGCAATTATATTACTCGAATGCGCTGATGCGAGAATGGATAAATTGGCGAATATGGAAATATATTCGATCACTGGTAAACGAATCACCCGTTCTCTTATCCACCCATTCGCTTATTCGGGCTCTTATACTCAATATAAATACATATGGAATGCAAAGGATCAGGCAAGCGGAATATATATTGTTAAGACAACAGTGAATGGGAAGAATCTATCAAAAAAGATAATACTTGTTCGATAAGGAGGGCTTACCTATGAGCTATATTACGTTTAACAAAAGCTATATTTTATTTCTAATTATCATAATAATAATTCCAACATTTTGTGCACAGAAATATTGTTTTGGCGGAGAAGATGCGGAACTTGCCATTGCTGATTCCATTGAAACCACAACCTCACGGATATTCCGATTTGCACAATCTAACACCTATACGACACAGGGAACAAAGGCAGTATATAGCGTAAGAGGGTCTCCGTATATTATTCCATCACCATTTTTAAGCGAATATTTTTATAAAGAATATTTTCCTTACTATAAACAGATAACTCCGAAATATAAAGGAGATGGTTCTTATACACAGGATTATAAGCTCCTTTTTGGATCCAGTTCGAGACTCTTTACAAGAACTTTTGGCAAAGACTGGAGCGGTTATGATTATTTATGGTTTGATGCTCGCACAAATGAGCCTGGGTTGGTGATAAAAGTCCAAATAGAAGACCGTGAAATAGAACCCCCCGTTGTAGGGAAATTTGTGCTTCCTGATTCCGGGCAATGGTACACCCTTCAGCTGGATATGCGGCAAGCGGCCCAAGTGCGGGGTATCGATCTAAACAATATGGTAAGTATTCAGGTTACCTATACGAAGGGGAATTTTAATAAGGACTATATCACAAGTATGCATGCGGATAATTTTCGCCTTGTGACAAATGATGAGACCTCAAATTTCACAGTACTGACAAATCAGATGAGTTTTGCATTGCCTTCTTTACCTGCAAAAGCGCCTGCTCCGCACTATGATATAGAGCCTGATACCAATGCTCTTTCCAGTATAGAAACCGTGCATTATCAGCGTTCGCTGGGCAATTGCTATTTAAATCCTTCTGGTTTTATTACGGCATTTGATAAAAATCATATTGCAATAGCATATACCATACCGTATAACAGTTCTAATGGGAATTGGCCTGTATACAATACCTATACAATTGATGGGGGAGCAATATGGGCAAACATCGACTCTCTGGCAGGTTTTTGGACACATAATTGCAGGGCGTTTGACCTTCCCAATAACAGTGCTTTTACCTATTCAACATTAGGTTGTAATGGCGCGGGTGCAAATTCATGGATTCCAAAACAGTTCGTCCATAAGATTGATTTTAAAGGGAGTCAGGGGTGGTCGCATGATTCTCTGCCGATTTGCATTGATTCGGACCGGCATAGCTGCGGGCCAACCGGCGGTTTTTGCATTGACAGAGGCGGGAGATGGTGGGTAGTATTTGGCCCCAGGACAAGATTCAGAGACGAGACGATTTATGCTGACAGCGCCAGGACAATAAATGCGAGGTTTTCCGATGATCTGGGCAAGACATGGCATAGCTGGCGAGTTGCGGAAGGTAAAAGTGCAATAATTACGGGGGTTACTGTTGCTGGTGCGGGTGCGAGGGAATTTGGCAGGCCATTTATTGTTCCATACGGAGATCATGTGGCTGTGTTCTTTATGGTTCCTCCTTATATGTCATGGCAGCGTGGATTATGGTGGACAATATTTAACGGGACTGAATGGTCAACACCGGAATTAATAAATGGCAACGCTGGAGATGGCGGGGGAAGTTATTACAGCAATAGCGCGGTTTCATTCAACAACCAAAGTGAGATATTTCTAACAGTCCTTGGCATCAATGGCGTGCTGCATTGGAATGGTTCAACATGGTCAAATGAACTTACCAATGCTGATCAATTAGGCTTTTTAAGTAATATAGGACAAGGTGTGGCGCTTGTTACCTTTGGCAATAATGTGCCCAATACATTCAGGGCATATACGAATTACACCGGCACAATAAAGTTATACAGATGGGATTGGAATGCCCGGCAGTGGGGAGCATCGGAGGATATTTCCGGAGGAGATATACCGCTTTCCGCTTGTGGCAGGGTACCAAACGTATATGTTCCAATATCTTGTCCGCGAAACATGCTTCTGGTGGGATGGAATGAAGATTCTACAAAGATAAAAATAGTAAAGATACCCTATGATGGCGGGAATCCAACAACAGGGATAAAAGAGCAACAGAAGGCAAAATTAGTTTCCACAACCATTAGGTTAAATTTAAACATTCCATTTGCAGAGCGGAAAGTGTGTTTTTTAATTGATAGAGCAGAAAACAAAAGAGCAGAAATAGAGATATTCGACATAAAGGGCAGAAAAGCCATTGCTCTCTGGAAGGGGAGTTTAAGCGATAACATGACTATTTCCTGGGATGGGAAAGACGATAGAGGGAAAAATGCTTCGCAAGGAATATATGTGGCAAGGCTAAAAGTTGGTCAAAGAATATTTGCCAGTTCATTTAGTATAATAAAATAATGGAGGTTTAATATGAGGTCTTTAGCATTATTTCTTTTTTTAATAATTGTTTTTGAATACAGTTTAGCATCGGTTAGTAATCTTACCGCGACGTTTAGAAAAGGGAAAACATATATAACTTTTTCCGAAGAGCAGGGTGCAAATAAAAGCTATAATATTTATAGGTCAGAAAATAAAATTTCAGGCATATCAGGATTAACTCCAATAGCAAATGTTCCGTATAATTCAGGATATGACGCCAGGTATGGTTTTTATCATATTGTCGAAGATTTAGGGTCGCCGCTTTCAGCGGGAACCGGACTTTTTGTTTATACCCCAAATGAAATGACAGCGGTTTATTATGCAGTCACGGTTGTTGCCGATGGCGTGGAAGATAGTACTATTGTTGATGGCGAAAACTCCTTAAATACCCCGTTAAGTGAGGAATATTGGCAGTGGCCCGGCGGAGTCTTACGGCAAATAAACAGTACGCAATATCTATACTTTTATTGGATGGATTATTTTGACTGGAACCATAATTACGATTATTATGGACATTTATTTACAGTTGCAGTATATCCCGGACTGGAAAGCAGGGCCAATGTTCCTATCGTCGTTACTCTTCATGGAGCAGGGGACGCTGGTTTTACCATACCTTATGCGGGCGGGTCTTCTAATTATCTGGGATTGGGATTAAAGGACCATTCAATAATCCCATTCCGGTCAGGATCAAGCCAGACATGGTGGTATGGTTTCTCGAATAATTATGGCGTGCATGATTCATTGAATAAATTTGCCATGCAGATTGGGGACACCATTGTAGGATATACTGAAATGCGGATCCTTTATTATGTTCAATCGCTGAGATCAGATTCCAGGCTATCCATAGATACCAACCGTATCTATATATCCGGCGGCAGCATGGGCGGCTCAGGGACATTGATAGCTGGATTTCATAATCCAGATGTTTGGGCGGCAATACGGCCCAACATCGCTATTGTTAACTATGATGACTATTATGGCTATTATGCTTCTTACCCGAATAGTTATTTCGATGGGTTATATGGGAAAAAGAACTTGAATTTAACAGCCAGGAATGGCATAAATATCTATAACTGGATGGATGTTACTTGGATTGCGGAACAAAATATTTCCAAGGATTATCCGCCAATTGTCAATACTCATGGGTCGCAGGATGCTGGCATGCATATGCGCATGCACAGGCATCTTTATAAAGCATGCGCTAAATCGCGGCACGCGGTCTGGGGCAAATGGTACAATGGGGGGCATCAGGCGTATAACTTTGATGAAATAGATTTCTTACGTTTTAAGAAAAATGAACTTTATCCCGTATTAACCAACGCGTCACAGGATGATAACTATGGCCAGTTTTCAGCAGACACATCAGATAAACCTATAATCAGCGGTAATTTTGTTGACGCTGATTCAGCAGGCATGATGAACGCATATATTGACTGGACATCCTCCATGCACGACATGGGGCTTCCTGATGATGATCTTATAGACAGCCAGGATTCAATTGCCATAACGCTTATATCAGGCAGGCCAAATACGGCCGTGGATATTACTCCTAGAAGGATTCAATATTTTCCAGTGGTTGCAGGGAGGGATTATTCATGGAGAAATGTCGATGTTGCCGCAGGCAATACGGTAGCGTCTGGAACTGTTGCCGCGGATGAGTATGGCCTTGTCACTATCCCGCAGTTTGCCGTTTCAGAGACAGGGAGCAGGCTTGTTATAACATGTGAAGGTGATTGCAGCGCTGCTTCTGTTCAACGGCGGATGGGAACGATGGATGATGTTGATATTTCTGTATTGCCAAATCCGTTTAATGCGGGTACGACGATCATTTTAAAGTCGAGAGTAGTAAAGTCAAAAAGGCAGAGAGTCGATGTTGGGATTTATTCAATAGACGGAAAGAAGATTTCTGAGCTGCCCGGGCTTTTGGCTTCTGACGGGGTCTCGGCTTTTATGTGGAACGCGCAGAAACAGGTGAGTGGTGTCTATCTTATCAAAGCAAAAGTTGGCGATAAAGTGTTGTTGAAAAAAATAGCATTGGTGAAATGACCTTCAGAGAAGGGGGCGGCTATGAAACGGATAGCCCATGGTTTGCGGGCGGGAATGTTTTTCCTTTTTTGCGCAGCGAGCTTTGCACAAATGGCCAGCGCAACTGTAAGCTGGAGTTGGAGCAACAGTTTTAACCTGACAACTGCGGTCGAGCATAATCACAATGTATTGCACGCGGGAGATTTGATTGTTGCACCCAACCCGTTCAATCCGGCAGTTACCATTATCGTTAATGGCAATGGCGCAGAGACCCTGCGCGCAACGTCCCTGCGAGTGTATAACACCAATGGCCGCATGGTCGCGGATTTAACTTCAGGCGTGATTAATAACCGGGTCACCTGGGACGCCGGGACCCATCCATCAGGCGTATATGTTGTCAGGGCAATGACAGGGGGCAATATACTTACCAAACGAATAACCTTGTTGCGGTAGGGAGGGAGTATGCAAAAAATAATATTCATTATACTTGTTTTTGTCCCGCTGCTTTTCGCGAGAGCGCCTGTTGTTTCCAATGTGCATGTAAACCAGTCGGATATTTCATCTGACTCAGGCGCTATCTGCACGTGGCAGGGCATGGTGACGTTCGATGTGCAGGACACGGCCATTGACACCCTGTATATCAGCACATTGCTTTCAGCGGCAGCAGGCATTTACGTACCCGACTCATTGTGGGGCGATATAAAGACAATCGCAGGAACCAACAAGACCGTGTATTTCAGGTTCACGAACGCTTCATCCTTCGGGGCAGGATGCTCGCTGCGCGTCACTGCAGGCGACAGCGCGTGCGATGCTTTTTGCGAGCCCCTGCAGCCATTCCCCAGGAGGGTCATCACCTATGAAGACATGGAGGTGCGCCACAACATGTATTGCTGGGGCATTTTTGGCAGCCATTATTGGGGCAAGGAGGTGCCTGGCACCTTTAACCGCAGGACATTATACAACGAGCCTGGCTGGAGGGTGCGCGGGACTGTCTCCGCAGCGGTGGGCAACAATGCGTGTCCTGGCCCGCGGTGCGAAAATATCAACAGAATGTTTTTCATGTACCGGTATACGGGTACAAGACTTAATACTATGACTGTCCAGATGTATAATATGGACGAGGCGGATAATTACCACATGACAGTACCAATTATCAAAGGACAGTGGGCGTCCATGACCGTTGATTGGAAAAATGGCGTACCCAATAGTGGTGGCGGGGACGGGTTCCAGGCAGGCGAACGCATGGACGAGATTACCCTCTATATGGGATATCCTTGGGACAACGCGACCGATACTATTTTCCTCGATAATATCATTCTTTATGCGCCTGAAGCTGATTCGGTCAATGCTGTACGGAACATGGTTGAACCCATGCCGCGGCGAGTGGGATATATTGGTTCTTTTGAGACTGGGACCAAGGCGGAGCACTGGCCCGGGGAATACGAACTGACTCAGACCGGCGTATCTGGCGCCTATTACGCCTTTGCGCGGGCCATTGCAAACCCTTTGGGTGGTAAATACGTGAAACTGGACCTTCAAGGGGTCGAATACCATGGCAGGTATGCGAGCAACCAGACGCGGCTAATGTTCCGGTATTTCATTAAAAGCGCAAGTAAAGAGATGAAGATCCAGTTCATCGACAGTCTAAATACGGTATTGACCCTTACCTATCAAGTGATCTTGAATAACCTTGCCTCAGAACAATGGCAATGGGCAATGGCTGATTTTACCAACAATGCGACTGAATCCCACAATTTCCAGATAAAGGCAGGTGCGTCAGTCGATTATATAGTCTTTAAAATGGACGATGCCCAGGAAGGGGATGAATTCTACGTAGACGAAGTAACACTGTACGAACCGCGATAATTGATGGCTGTGGTTTACACTACGAAACGATATCTGTTCAGAACACACATCAAAGTAGTACAAGCAGAAATTAAAATATCACCTGTTTTTTTCTGAACTAACCTTCTCGTCTTGGAGCAAATTTTACCCTAAACTGCATATAATTACCTGCTATAGCTTTAACTTAATATCATCATAAGGCTATGATAATTAATAATATGCGGCATTATTAATCTGTGGAATAGGTATTGCTTTCTCTTTTACGTGCAAATGAGGTTTGATAAGTGTGATTAAACGGTTATTCACGGATCAATAGAAAGGGGTCAACCATGGAAAAAGAAGAAAACATGCTGAGCATCGGAGACGTTTCACGTTTCCTGAATGTCCCAACCCATACCATTCGGTATTGGGAAAAGGAGTTCAAAGAGTTCCTGAGCCCCGCAAGGACAGTGGGTCATCAGCGCCGGTATACTGATGATGATGTAAGGAGAATTCGGGATATCATGAGATTATTGAAACACGACGGGTACAGCATTGCCGGTGCAAAGAAGATCCTTGAGCTCAAGCACAAGCAGGGGCTGCAGGAATCGCCGCACCAGCCGGTCCAGAACGGTATTCCCGAGGACATGGCGTACAAGATCGTTGAAATGATCAGAACGCAGCTCAACGTGAACCCCATGGAAGAAAAGGCCGCTGTTGCCTAAATCAGGGAAGAAACTATATTTACCAATGAAACAAGCTGAAAAAAAACAGGGGCATGGCGCAGGGGACTCACACTGGAGTACCCTGTATAGCATTCTGCGTGATCTGTTCATCTGGCGCTGACCTCACCCTGGAAAAATAATGACTGACTACCCCTCTTCCAATTGGGAGAGGGGGCATTTTGTTTATGAATGCCTTCGGGGGTGAGGTCAGCGCCTGGAAGAAAGCAGGGGAAGCGTGGACCGTCCGGTCAAATATTCCATTGTCATTGTCACCTATAATTCTGAAACAGACATAGGCATTTGCCTGTCTGCGATCCAGAAAAGTACCCGTAACCACGAAATTATTGTCATCGACAATGCTTCACGCGACAAGACCCGTGAAGCGATTGCTGGGTTTCCCGGTATCAAGACAATTTTCAACTCTGAAAACCGGGGTTTTTCCGCAGCAACCAACCAGGGCATCATGGCCTCCACGGGAGAGTACATTGTTCTCCTGAACCCTGATACCGCGGTCTTTCCCCTCTGGGCCGACCGCATGGCTGAAAAATTCCAGCGTATATCAAACGTGGGAGCCGTAGGCCCGCTCTCCACCAATTGCATTGGATACCAAAGCGTTTTTGTCCACTTCAAAGACCATGATTTTAATAACGATACGGGTTTTCGCGCCATTGCGGAAAAGGTAATGCTCTGCCAAGGAAAACATTTTGAGACAAACCTGCTTATCGGATTTTGTCTCATGTTTAAAAGAGAAGTCATAGACCATGTGGGATTGCTCGATGAAAGGCTTTTTCTGGGCAATGACGACCTTGACCTTTCGTGGCGGTTGCGCCTGCATGGCTACAAGCTCATTGTGGCCCAGGACGCTTTTATCGCCCACGAGATGCAGAAGAGCTTTAAAACTGAGAAAAAAGAAACTACTGAAAAACTTGTCCAGAAGAGCACTGACGCGCTATACCGCAAGCTGGTCAGATACTATGGCAAAAAGAACCTGCCCACGGCTGAGCAGCTCTGGGGCATACCCTGGTTTAAGCCATCGGATAAGGTGCAGGCCGAGAAAATTCCCGGACCAGAGACCAAACTGAAAATTATCCTTGTTCCCCCTGCTGACAAAGAGGATGGTTTGGCAAAACTGGCAAGCGGTCTTGCCGCGCAGTGTACCATTGTTGAAAACGGTCCGGCTGACGCCATGATCTGTTTCAATACCCTGGAGCCGGGGCTTCCCGAACGTCTGGCTGCCGCACAGGTTCCTGTTATCGCGGTTTTTTCGCACGCAGCAGTTGATTTTCCCCTGCATATAAAACTGATAGACCATTGTAACCATTGTGTTTTCACTGATTTTCATTATTTCTCCTATGCCCGTTCTCTCGGGTATAGGCATATTTCGTTCATGCGGCTTCCAGTTGTCGATGAAGTTGTTGCTGGCAACGAAACACTGGACATCGTCTGCCCGGGCGTGTATGCGGACTACCTCTGTTCCGCCCGCGGCGTTGTCATGCGCAAGCTCCTTTTACTCTCGTCAATATACAAGATATCCTTTTCCCCTGAGGCTGTGACCGCGGCGCGCTGGATCGTTGATACACCCGCGGATACAGGCCATGGTCTTTCGCGTTTTGCGCTTGAAGCCATGGGCCAGGGAAAACTGGTTTTTACATACCAAGACAATTCCTCTTCTCCCGCGCCGGGGTTAATCGCGGGGGAGCATTTTGTCGCGTTCAATACCCCGGACGACTTGGAAAAAAAACTTTCCTATTATACCAGCCATGCTGACGAAGTCCGCGCCATCAGCTCGGCCGGTCATAAAGCAGCCTGGGCCCATTTCACAGTAGACAACGGGGTTTTCAGGATATGCGCGCTTGTGCGGGAAGTCATTTCTCCCCAGTCGCCTATATGTGCAGAACCAAGAAAGATCAGCGCTTCCAGTCTTCCTTTTATCAGAGCATGCGCAAATGACTTTGGAAAGGCGGTGCTTGCGGTTGAAAAAGCAGGGCTTTCCTGCGATGAATCGTCGGAGAAAATGGCTCTTGCCACAGTCCGGCTGAACGACCCAGCGACCGCTGTATCGGTATTGCGCACCATCGACAAGGGACTTTCAAAAGCAGGCAGCTATTCGCTTGGGCTTTTGCTAAGGGAAAAAGGCGAACATGCCTCCGCAAAACGGTATTTTGAACAGACGCTTGAGACCAGGCTTGCTTCACTCACCGACCTCTGTTGGGTCCTTCCCGCGGGCATGCCGTACGAACGGACCATCTATCTGAAAAGTGTTTTGATGAAAACATCCGGAACAAGCGAGGCCAACGCCCTTGACAATGGCGATAGGGCGCTCAACGCGTGCGCGCTCTATCATCTGGCCTATATTGCACTTGGCGAAAACAACCTTCCTGGCGCCCGAAAGTATGCGCAGGCAATGCAAGGAATGGGCGCGGTAAACGACCTTATGCGCGTGCTTTCAGCTCTGGTCTCCTTCCAATCATCGGACAGGGAAGGAGCTGCGCGCCACTGTGGCATGGTTTTCGAATCAAATCCCCTTGGCCGCTCCGCTGGTCTGGCCCTTGGTTCTATATGCATGTCTTTTGATAATAAGGAATCAGCCTGGCAGGCCTTGATACATGGCATTGATGCGCTCCAGCTGATTTGCCTGGCAAATGGCCCTGCGGCAGGCGATTATACTTCTCAGCTGAACGAATACCGCAAAGCGCTTGCTGATTGCGGGGCAAATCCGCCCGAACCCAAGCCGTTTTTCACCCTTGCGCCAACAGCTCCTGTCAGGCGTTATGCCGATTTATTTACCCAGGAAAGCCCCGATGAAATTGATCTGAACACCCTCGAAGAACCTGAAGAGGCGTTGATACATAAAAAAGGGCTTGGCAGGTCCATTGCTGTTAGTTTCCGGAACATCCAGTCGCTTGAATGCATGCACGAACTCACCTCAGGGACATTTTCATCGTTTTCACCGCTTATTGGCGAACGCGTACGCGAATACACCTTTGTGACGGCGGAAAATTTGCTTTCGCGCTGTGGATACGACATCACCTCAATTGCCGCCCATCCTCTTGACGAGACAGCGAAGCGCGGTATAACTGACGAACTGGTGCGCGCAGGACGGCTGGTACTCAAACGGCTCGAATATACCGCTGATGAATGGGAGCGTTTTTTCGTGCGTTCGTATACTATTACCGCGGTCCCCCGTACGTTCAAGACCGTATCCGCGAAGAAGGTCTCCATTGTCATGCTTACCTTCAACCAGCTCTCCTATACCAAACAGTGCATTGAGAGTATCAATGCCTGCACTGACACACCCTTTGAAATCATCGTTGTCGACAATGGTTCAACTGATGCCACACCTGCATGGCTCTCCGAATGCGAGACAAAGGGGCTGGTGAAGAAGGCCATTTTAAACAAGGAGAACCGCGGCGTTGCCGCGGGATGGAACCAGGGAATGCGCGCAACTGACGGCGACTATATTCTCATAATGAACAATGACGTTGTTGTGTCGCGCGGCTGGCTTATTGCCATGCTCCAGTGCGCTGAGAGCAATCCAGCCATTGGCATGGTGGGTCCCATGACAAACAGCATAAGCGGCCTCCAGCTCGAGCGAGCGGCAAACTACACCTCGCTTGGCGAGTTCCATTCCTATGCCCGGGAATACCTGGAAAGAAACGCGGGCAACTGGTGGGAGATATTCAGGATTGTGGGTTTCTGCATGCTGATCAAGAAGGAGATCGCGGCCGTTGTGGGAGATTTTGACGAGCGCTTTGGCCTTGGAAATTTCGAAGACGACGACTATTGTCTTAGAATACGGCGCGCCGGATACCGCATCATGGTGGCTGGCGATAGTTTTATCCACCATTTTGGCAGTGTGAGCTTCTCCAATTCTCCAGTCGACTGGAGCGAACAGATGCTGAAAAACCAGCGTCTTTTCAACGAGAAGTGGGCCTCTTTGGACAGGGAGACCATTGAAAAGCGGACCACAAGCAAGGCGGGGACGCTTATCGAGGAGGCTGGCCGGCTGGTTGGCAGCGGCAGCTACCGTGAAGCCATTCCGCTCTATCTTGCGGCGCTTGAAAAAGAGCCTGCCAATGCCCTTGGATACGAAGGTTTGGGAATTGTGGCCTTTTACCTCAACAATCTTTCTGACGCTGAAAAATTTTTCATTGAGGCGTTACGGCATGCGCCCAATCATGTTGACGCTGCCTTTAATCTTGCCGATGTATATGAGCGGACCGGCCGCACTGATAAAATGCGGGAGGTTTTAAGCGATGTTTTGAGAAAAGACCCTGACAACCGGGAAGCTCGGCAGCGGTTGGCGCGCATTTCAACGGACAAGCCCGCTTCCACGCATGGCGCTCTTTTTGCCGCCGGACTGGTCAAAGAGGCGGAGGAGTGCATTGCCCGGGGCGATTACGACAGCGCCATAAACCAGCTCGCTATAGTCATTGAAAACAACCGGGACGACCACCGGGCCTTTAACGGCATGGGGCTGTGCGCCTGGTACAAGGGCAAAATTGAGGAGGCCTACTGGTTTTTCAAAAAAGCGGTCACAATCAACCCCGTGTTCGAAGATGCGCTCATTAATTTTTCCGACGCAGCCATGGTGGTTGGCAGGACCGAAGAGGTCATCTCCCTCTTTGAGCAGGCGCTTGAACGCGACCCATCGCTCAAGACCATTGCTAAAAACCTCGAAAAGATCAGGATCGAATACCGGAAAAACGAAACAGCGTTCAATTTTACCAAGGTGATTGCCGCACGCGAACTCAATAGCAAAGGAGAGGCCTTTATCAACGAAGGACTGGTGGACAAGGCCGAGGCTGTGTTCCGCGACATACTGGGTCCAGACCCGGGAAATTTTGTGGCCATCAACAATCTGGGCGTGGTCTGCTGGTATCGCGGCGATCTTAACCAGGCTGTTTCCTATTTCAAGCAGGCGCTTGCGCTTTCACCCACGTATGAGGACGCGCTTGTCAACATTTTCGACGTTGCCCTCAAACAGCGGACCATTCCCGCCATTATACCGTTGCTCGAGTCGGCGCTGCGGCAAAACCCTTCGCTGTGCGATGCGCGCGAAATCCTCCATCAGATACAGCTGCGCCGTGACCGCATATACGAAATTCGCTATTATGGACAGATCGACGGATCGCTGGGGCTCAACCAGGAGGGCAAACAGCTGCTTGAAGCGTTGAAACTCAACGAGGCCACGCTGAAGTTCCTCGATGCTATTGAGAAAAACGGCGACAACAGCGATTCATACTGCGGCCTGGGCATAATCCAGTTCTACCGGGCCGAATACGAAGACGCGTTCAAACTCTTTACGCGCGCGGTCGAATTGAACCCCCTTTCGCAGGACGCATTGCTCAATCTGTACGATGCGGCCTTAAGAATCGGCTATGCGGAGGTGGTCAGGCCACGGCTCCAGAACGCGCTCGATATAGACCCGTCGCTTGCTGACATTAAACGGATACTTGAAGAAGGGATAACACCGGAGAAACTGTGAAAACCCTTTCAGTTATTTTTATCGTTAAAAATGAAGAGGCGCGCATTGGGGCTGTGCTTGGCGACGTAAAAAAAATCGCCGATGAAATCATTGTCGTTGATACCGGCTCCACTGACCGTACGCGCGAAATCGCCCTTGGGGCGGGCGCCAAAGTTTTCAACGAACCGTGGGAAAACGACTTTTCAAAGGCACGGAACGCGGCGCTGTCTCATGCGACCCGCGATTGGGTGCTCTGGCTCGACGCGGACGACCGTCTGCCCGCTGAAGAGGGGCTCAAGATAAAAAGCGCCATTCAGTCCGCGGCAAAGACCCAGGTATTCACCGTTGAAGTGATAAACGCGGTCAAGGACGGCAGACCCTCCTCATTTCTCCAGATGCGGCTTTTCCCCCGCTCATCAAAGCTCCGTTTCGAGGGGCGCATCCACGAGAGTATTGCGCAGACCGCAAAGGACAATGGGTTCGAGTTTTGCGCCGCAGAGGTGCGCGTCATACATACAGGGTACGAAACCGCGGCCATGCGCGACGAAAAAATGCAACGCAATCTTTCCATCATCGAGAACGAACTGGAGAAAAATCCGGACAATATTGTCCACCGGTTTCTTCTGGCAAACACCTTTCTGGCGTTTGGCAAGCGCACCGAATCCCTGCTTCAGTACGAGAAAATAGTGGAGACCAGGGAGGCTGCTGGAAAGCAGGCCGATGTCTTTGTCCGCTCCCTGGTCCAACTGGCCAAGGGTGTTACTGACACGGGCAGGTATGTGAAGGGTGAGGAATGGGCGCGCAAGGCTGTCGCGGCCCGTCCCGGGGACATGGAGGCGCACTATGTCCTGGCGCGTGCGCTCTTTCTCAGGGGCCAGATAAACGAGGCGTTTGCGGAAGTTTCGCGCGCTTTTGACCTGAAACCCTATCTTTCCTCCGTGACCATTGATTTTATAGAAATACGGGCGCTGCTTTACGATATGGCTGTGCGCATTTTGGGTCTTAAACAGAAAAAAATCGAGGCCATTGAGCTTGTTCGCAAAGGGATCGAAGAACTGCCCTATTCGCCTGAAATGGTGAATGTGGCTGCGGCCTTTTTTATTCAGATGGAACGGTTTGATGAGGCAGAGTCGGTCTTCCGCCGGGCCGCCCTGCGCATACCTGAATTTTCCGACCATTTTAACGAACGTATCAGGGGCCTACGGCTCCTCAAGGACCGGGCAAAAGACCCTGCCCTCATTAATCCCGAATACCTGAAAATGGTGCCAGCCGGCTCTGAATCAGCGCTAGTGGTAGGGACGGGCAGCGGGGTCATTGGGCTCGAACTCAAGCGCATGGGAGTTGCACGGGTCTATGGCCTGGTGCTTCCTGGCGAAAACAGAAATCTGGCCGTTGCACGGTTCGACGCGATTGTTTCGGATCCCGCGGAGCTTGGCTGTACAGGTATGCTCTTTGATGTCATTCTCTTTGGCGACCAGGCAGTGCGCGTGCGCGATCCTGGCGCGCTGATCTCCAAAACGCGCGTGTTCTTGAAAGAAGGCGGTATCGCGCTTTTCGTCTTTCCCAATGTGCAGAATTACACGGTTCTTTCGGCCCTGGGGTATGGTTTGTGGAACTATGGCGACATGGGTGTGCTGCGATCGGGCATGCGCAGGCTATTTTCGCGGAAGAGCGCTGTGGGTTTTCTCGATGAACATGGGTTTAAGGCCAAGCACATTCTCGAATGCGTTGACCCTCTTTTTTCACAGCAGGTGGAAAAGACGCAGGCCAAGACAGTGAATATCGGCAAGGCCACACTGGATTTTGAAGGGACCGACCTTATCGGCATGCGCGACTTTTTTGTCATCCAGTTCATAATTGCGGCAATCAGGAAAAACACCATTCCCGACATTGACGCAGCCTCGCGTCTGAGCGGTAAAGTCGCGGCCGAAAGGGTCGAGGAGCTCCACGCACAGGGGATCGCGCTCATCCAGCAGAAAAAATACGCCGAGGCTTCGTCTCTCTACTATACTATTCTCAAGGTGAACAAGGACGATTATCTCTCGTATGGGAACCTGGGGCTTGTTGAATGGTATATGGGAAATTTTGAAGACGCCTATTATCTGTTCAAAAAATCCGTTGCCCTGCAGCCTGATTACGAGGATGGTTTGCTCAATCTATGGGACGCTGCGCAGAAAACGAACAAGCAGGACGAGGCAAAGACCATTCTTGAAAAAGCGCTGGCCGCGAACGGAGGTCTTGTTGAGGTGGGGAAGGCGCTGGGGCGATAGAAAATAATTGCGTTGGCAATTATAGGGTGATCATTCTAGAATTTTTTCTATCTCACCTTCGTCAGGAAACCTGCCTAACTTCTTTTTGGAAAAAACCAGGTTTCCGTTTTTTTCAACTTCAAACACGCCGCCACTCGATTCAACAAGATCGATCTGCGCGTTGAATTGCTTTTTCAGTATGTCTGCCAGACCGGCAGCCCGTGGCTGGTAGTTTCACATGCCGCAGTATGTGATGCGAATCTTCATCGACGCCTCCTGGATTGGGCCTTCATACCCTGCTGAGCAATTCATCAACGTTACTCGAAACATGCAGGGCAATTTTCAAATTTATGATATCATCGTTGTCTATGGGGCTTTCCCTGACAGGCCTGCCGGTCAGGAAAGGTATGTACTTCTTGTCCATCACGTTTTCGAGTTTCACAGTCCTCTTGTCATTAACCGATCCATCACTATTCTTCATACCAACCTCCCTTGTTTCTTGAAAATAAGGCAAGGGGTGCGCCAAAAACAAAAAGCATTATAAATCAACAACTTAGATGGCCCGTTGGGAATATTGCTTTGACAAGTCTGTCTCAAAATGAAACAAAGCTGGTCACTTCCAGTCGCCATAATCGAGTAAGAGACGCAGGTTTTCCGGAATAAAGAAGTATGTCAGCAATTTGTGAGCGAACTCAGGCGGGTTGAAAGCGGGTAGTTTTATATTATGATGGGTTGTCTTGTAAGAGTTTAGCAGTGATTCGATGTTGCGTGCGTATATTTCAGGGCCGAACAGAGTGTTGATGCTCGATGATACCCGTTCAACATCATGACAACCTGACGAGAGGGCGTTTGAAAGCATGGTAAACACTTCGGGATTATAGGCGTGGATTTCACCGAGCATTTTTGTTTCCACCGCTTGTTTGATGAAATTGATCTGGGCAGGTACCGAGAGGTATGAAAAATAGATTTTTTCCTGTGAAAAGTGGTCGCGCAGCAGTGCAAGGGTTTTTTCCGCGTCTGTATGGGAGATGCCGAATCTTCCTCTCAGAATGCTGATCTTTTTTTCATATTCGGCGAACTGCGTCTCCCTGGTTTTTTTATCTGCTGGGACAATGAGCTCGCTGTAATAATTATGGGGCAGTAAGTGGGCAATGCCGGAGAAATCGTCCATGACATAGATCTTTTTCGCAAAGAGGGATTTCCCCAGGATGGGAAATTCGAGATAGGGAAGGCCAAAGCCCTCCATGACTGAACAGGAGATAATGGCGTCTGACGCACAGGCGAGATCGGTAAGGGTGAAATCATTGGCGATCAGCTGCGGCCCAAATCCGGCCACACCGACCTTGTAGGTGCGCAAAGTTGAGAAAACAGCCTCTTCGTATGGTTTTTCATCAGGAGCGTCCGCGGGGAGCGTGACCAGCAGATTAGGCTTTTTGCTCGCGCACAGGGAGATGAGCGCGGCCTCAAGCAGGTTTTTTCTCCTGATGGCACGGCCGGCAAAGAGGAGCCACGGGCTTTTACGGTTGAAGGTAAAGCCGTTCTGTGCGGCATAGTCCGCGAGTTTTGCGGCAACGGTTGCGCGCGCGGGGGGAGAATCAGCCATGAGCGGGTGGGTAAGGGGGTTGGGTACATAGTGGAGGTGCTCAATGGGCATTCCGCTGAATTTATACGCTGTGTAGTCGTTCCGGTTTATGGTGATCCACCGCGTTCCCGGTGCATCGAAGTAGTAGGGTTCGCCGATATGTGTGTGCATGAGCGCCAGATTTGACCAGCGGCCCTGCTCCGCGGAATCGTGCACATGCAGCCAGATTTTCCGGTCCGGTTCCTTGCGCGCAATTCGGCGTACTGCCATGAAGAGCGCGGGGTTTCTGCCCAAGGTCGGATTTTGGACCCAGAGGATGCGGTCCGGACCCGCGGCCTTCAGGAGTTTTTCCTGGATTCTTTCAGCTACGTCCGCTGGTTTGCCGTGGGCGCTGTCCCAGTAGAATATTTCCGGAACCACTTCGATCCTGACCTTGATTTTTTTTGCCGTGATGAGCTTGAGCTCTTCAAAGAACCATTCGCTGCGGTCCAGTGTCCCCAGTATAATGGTGATGTCGTTAAGAATGTAGTTGCGCGAGACAAGAATGTCCAGGCTTTTGAGAATGAGAGAGGAAACGCCCCCAGGGAAGGCGTGATAGTGGACAATGACCGGTGAAAACTGCATTCAGTTCCCTGCAAGCTCCTGTACGCGGTCGAGTATGGCGTTCCGATTTTTGAAGAAACCGAATGCCAGTTCCTTAACCGCGGCATCAACTTTTTCAGCATAGAACGCCTGGGCGTCCTTTTTTGGAACGCACAGTTTTTTCTGTACGCGTTCTATGTCCGCGACGCTGGCACATCCCAATTCCGCGAGCTTTTGCGCGCAGAACTCGAGAAACGCCGCTGTATAAAGATAATTTAATGCAGAACAGGCGTGCGTAGTATCTTTTACCGCTAGCGCATAACCAATTGCTTCGTGAAGGAAAGAGGTCCATTCCATTGCGCCAATGCCTAAAAACAGGGGTTGGCTGGTTGTATCTCTAAGCGCGCGATTGAGTGCTGCGTGGCGTTTTTGTACCATGGCAAAGGTTGCGGGCCGAAGCGTTACGCGCATGCTTTCCTCGAACAGGGGGAATCTTTCGACCAGGGCCAAGCGCTTTGTTGCCACGTTGAAGACGCTGGTTTCGCCTGGATCAATGAAGGCAATGCCGGTCTCTTGTGGCCCGCGCATTGTCACATGGCCCAGAGGAGTATCGGCGCCAAGCAAACGGGTGACCCGCTGGTCCAGGGATTCATAGTGCAGAAGACGTTCGAGGGCCGCTCCAATCACTTCGCCAGGCATGACGCTCAATTTTGCGTCGTCAGTAATGTCATGGAGTTTTGCGCCTAAATAGACCTCGTATATGGCGGTTCCCGCGGCTATGTTGTCAAATGTCGTGGCAATGTCAGTACCATAGCGCCGCCGCGCGTTGGTCCATGTGCTGGCGCGTTCAAGCGCCACTGCTCCTGCGCTCAGGACAATGTCTCCCGAAATACCGCCAGGCACATAGGTACCCATAAGTGTGGTAAGCGGACCCACGATCATGCGGGTAAGTGACGCGTCGACAAAATGGCGGGCATAGCGGGCGGTAATAAAATAATTCTGGCCTAAAGAGCTTTTTTCGTGATAAGCAACGGTGTCTTTAAATACCCGTTGCCAGGCGGCCATGTCGTTTTTCAGGTCACCATCGAGAAGTATGAGGGTTTCCGCACCAGTATATCCCATTTCATCGAAGATCAGTTTCAGCGCGCTTCCTTTCCCCGGTGTATGGTCGTTGTTGTATCCGTCGTACGACCCGACAAAGATGAAAATATCGTTCCGTTTTTCTTTAGGCAGGCTTTCCAGGGTCTCCTGCGCCGAGAAAAGGGCAGCGTCAATGGTCGCTGTGTCCGAGTTCTTCTCGGTGCATGTTCCGTCCGAGACGATAAAGGCCACTTTCTGGTCCGCGAAGTTTTCCATAGCGCCCAAGATACCTTTCCGTAGCTGACTGCCGATGTTGTCCTGGTTGTGAAAGGTGGGGTGCCCGATGATCCAGCGAGGCGTAAAATCCTTTAGAACAGACCCCAGAAACCCAGGCGCGGCATTGGGAACTCCCTGGAACACGTTTGGGGCGATCTGTTTCATGGGAGAAAAGATACATGTATTTCCCTGCGATTGATAAAGAAAAATATGCAGTCGAAGATGTAGTAAATAAAAATCATGGAAAAACCCATTGATATCCTTGTAGACCATATGGCCCCTGTGGACGAAGGGTTGCTAGAATTATTAACGCTCCTATTTTTCTAGCGATGCGCATCCAGGCCGGGTTTCCATGAATGAACCATGATTTGTAGAGGCCTCAGGAGTTTTTCTCTATGAAGAAAAGTAAGTAATCGTTGGTTTTGCGCATTTTATAAGGTTATATTTTAACAATTATAACTGAAGAAATGGATTTCTCCACGATTATTCAGCGTATACGGTTCACGTATTATCGGAATTCCCTGAAACGGAGAAGATGTATTCTCAGAATTGATTTATCCGCCTATCGTATCATACTCTGCCTCGCCGCCGTGGCATGCATGTCTCCATTGCTTCATGGGACCGTTATATTTTCCGAAAGCTTTGAGTACGGTGTTACTTTTACGGACGCCGACTTGGATCAAAACAGCACAAGGATAGAACTCACCCCAAGTAACTCAATAAGTCAATGGTCTGATTCGGGCGGTGTTGGCCTGCTCGATTGCGACAATCCCGCGCGGCGTGATTACTTCACTTATGGGAAGCGTATTGGAAACACGTTGATTGGCGTTTCCGGTGTGGACTTTTTCCATCCTGAAGGCGTTACTGTGCAAACAAACGGGAAGCTGCAGTGGAACACCTACCCGGCGTTGAAATCCGGACAAAACGATTCCTCATCGTCTATCCACGAAGGTTTCGGTATGCGGTTTTTCAGGGGTTGTTCTTTCATAGAGAAGATGATATCTGGGACAGACCATATTTCCCTGCGGTTCTATATCACCATCGCCTCCTTTTTCGACAGTACCGCCTCACCGACGAAGCTCGTGGGTATTCACGCCTTGATACCTGCGGATATTGTCACAATGGCCTTGCGATACAAGAACGGGAAAGAGGCCCAACTGGAATTCAGAGTGCAGCCGTATGGCATTTTGCATACCATGGATATTCCCTTTGGCCGGACAACATGTGTCGAATATGATTTCAATCATATCAGGCAGACGCATCGGTGTGCGGTTTCAATATGGCTCGACAATAAGGCGGTTTTTCAGAAGGACCTTCAGGTTGATCCTGAAGTCAAGGTTGCGCCGGTGTTCGGCTTTCAATTCCACTATAGTAATGACCCGCTGCATTATCTGTACGCCGATTATACCATAGACGACCTTGTCTGTGCGCATGAGCGGTTTGGTCCGCGTTCCTCTCCTCCAGTCATCCGGATTATTCCCCGTGAAGGGGGTATCTTTGACGTTGTTCCAGAGGACACCGTCTCCATCGAAGACATTGAATTCCGGTTTTCCCATGACGGTACAACCCGATTCCCCTATTTTTTTCAGCATACCGGTCCGGGCGCCGGATTTTGCTATCATTTCAAGTATGTCTATTTTCCCCTTGAAAAACTGACGCTGCAAAGCCATGTTAAAAGGAAAGGCGAAGACTGGAGTGTCTGGAACAGCGTATACGTATCATTACCTGATACTGTTATGCTAAAAAACAAAGACTGGAGTGTCTGGAGTGTCGCCTTAAAACATCCTGAAGCCTCGGTCCAGAAGCCACGACCTGTTGTTGATTCAATTGTGGTCACCCGCGTGGGAGAGACAAAGGCCGTTGATACACTTGTCCGGAACGCTTGGTACGACATTTATTTTTACGCGTCAGACCAACAGGGCTTTGATAATCTCTTTTACAATTATATTATGCTGAACCATTCGAGCGCCACCGAATGCAACCCACTCAATCAGGGTGGAAACTACGATCCCAGGGAAAATTATTTTATCAGTCTTTCCAACGATGAAAAATTGGTCTATATAAAAGACACCCCTGGATATTCCCATGCGATTCCGGTCTCTCCCACATGCACTTCGTATGTCAACGGTATACAAGGGAGTTATGTCGTTGATCAGCTGAAGCGATTCTGGAAGACTAATTTTCGCCTTTTGGCCCAGGCAGAACCGGGTATTTGGATGCTGGAGGGTGTTATTTTCAATCGACAGGAGATACCGTCGATCTCACTGAGGAAGAAAATGACGGTAGTTGAAACCCTGACAGTGCGACCAAATAAGTTTTCTCGGATGTTTTATTACATAAGTATTCCGATTGTGTTAGTTGTTATCTTTTTATTGTTGTTCCTGTTCCTGTTCCTGTTTAGGAAGAAGAATGAGTTGGCGGTCAAGATCAATGACAAAGGTCTTGATTTTCGTGTTAAGTTCGCATTAGAATATATAGCGAATAATTATACAAAAGACTTAACGTTGAATGATATTGGAATAGCAGTTAACGCAAATGCTGCTTGGCTGAGTACAACGTATAAAAAACAGACGGGTATTGCTATTTTTAATCATATCAATAAGTTGCGATGCGAGAAGGCGATTGAATATCTGCTGAATAATCAAATGAATATTTCTCAGATAAGTTATAAGCTCGGATTTAACGATCCAGCATATTTTAAGCAAGTTTTTAAGAAGTTCACAGGCAAAGCCCCTTCGCATTTCAGAAAATACAAGCTTGAAGGTGACCTTTAAGCAAAAATAGTTTATTCCCTCAATGTACATGGGTAGGTTTCACTGGTGGCTTGGCTCTACCTAAAATACCGTGCCTGCCTTGAAAGTGTACGGGAACTATTTTAGAATTATTGCCTATTTTTAATAATTTCCACCTTTTTTTAAATATTAATCCCCATCTATTTTTAATTTTTAAATCGCTTTACTCGTATATTTACTTTAGGGTCACCAAATTCCAAAAGAAATGTTGGAGTAAATATGAGATTTATAGCAAAAATAAAGAATTTAACAAGTTTGATGATCCTTATGAATTTTACGTTCGTTGCGCTTTTATTCGGTTCAGTAGAATTCCCCGATATTAAGAATTCCAAGAAACCCTTTATAGATGCTACGGACAATTATTATCCTCCGTGGGATTATGATGATGTAGATGGATGAGAATTTTATATATGCAATGAGCGATTCATTTCTTGATCCGATTTTATTTGTTATAGACCAGCCCTATGCCGGTAGAGGTAATGGCTCTACATGGAAATATATTTACAACAAACTATTATTTATATATATATTTATTTATATACAACAGATTATATACAGATGAAATTAATGGGGGGAATGTTTATGCGTACTTTTTTCTTTACCTGCGTCATGGTCTTTTTAATTCTCAACGCCGCTGCTCCCTGTCTCGGGGCGCAAAAGCGGCTCTTCGGCGGCGAAGACTTTGAAAAAGCGCTTGCCGAATCGCTTGAGGCCGGCATTGTCCCCCATATTTTCCGCTACGAGAACACCGATTCATTTAAAACCGAAGGTCAAAAGGCTGTTTATAAAAGTTCCGGATATATAGGGCCGACACCTTTTTTGTCTAATTATTTCTATCGTGATTACTATCTCTACCAAGAGAATATACCAAAAGAATTTACCGGTGGAGCCTGCCGGCGTCAAGCCAATGTGCTGTTCGCTGCAGGCGCCAAGTTCTTTACCCAGGTCTATGGCCCTGACTGGTCAGGATATGACCACCTCTTAATTGATGTGCGCTCAAATACGGCTGGATTTAAGATCAAACTCCAGCTTGAGGACAGGGAAGTGGAACCGCCAGTGGTTGCTGATTACATCATACCTGCCGCCAATACGTGGTATACTCTAAAGTTCGATCTTAATGCTGCAGTGCAGTCCCGTTCATTGGATCTGACCAATGTAACAACTATCCAGCTTCTGTGCGCCAGCAACGGCAATGCCTATGCTGACAACTTCCGTTTGGTAACAAGCGAAGAGACCTCGCCTTATGCAACGTGTGTGAACCAGCATGATTTCGTCCTTCCCCCGCTGCCAGCCCCAGTGGTTCCGCCAGTACCGGATATTGCGCCGGACCTGACCACGCTGGCCCAAATTGAGTCGGTCTTTTATGAGCCTGCCGAGGGCAATGCCCACCTGAACATAAGCGGCTTTATCACTGCTTTTGATAAACAGCATATCGCGGTGGGATACACGCATGATTACTTTCCGTACAACTATTGCAACGGCATGATAGTGGCCAATGTTTTTCCCGTGCATTCGGTTTTTACCCTTGATGGAGGCTCAACCTGGCAGGGCAGCAAAGGCCCGGGGACCGTGAACCTGCACGGCGGTTTCTGGTACGGTAACTGCAAGGCATACAGCATAGAAAACAACAGCTGCTTTACCTATTCTTCACTCGGATGCGCAGGACCAACAGGCTGGCATCCGCGGCAGTTCATCCAGAAAATGGATTTCAAGGGCTCCAGCGGATGGTCGCTGGACACATTCCCTGTCTGTGTCGACGCGGACATGCGCCACTGCGGATATGACGCATCATTCTGCTACCTGCCTTCGGGACGGTGGTGGATGGCTTTTGGCGGCAAATCAAGGCTCTGGGACGATGACGTATATCCCGACAAGCGTCTTGTGTTGAGGGCCAAATACTCGAACGACCAGGGTATTTCCTGGCACAGCTGGCAGTATGGGAAAACAGCGGCCATCCCCGGCATGAGCTATATGTCGTCCGGCCGGGACTATCCCAGAAGCGCTATTGTGCCGTATGGAGACCATGTCGCGATCCTCTTTGTGGGACAGACAGCGCCTTGGAATTGTCTCTGGTGGACGTATTTCGACGGTACAAACTGGTCCACTCCGCAACTGGTATCATCCCAAGCTTTGGCGGGATATGGAGCGCCACGGGCGATTTCCATAAATAACCAAATATATGTTACCGCACGGGGAGTCAATGGCGTCATGCACTGGAACGGGTCGACATGGACGCAGGAGCTGGCCAGCGCCGATAATATGGGGTACCTGACACGTATTGGCAGTGAAGGCGTGGCGCTGGTCACCTATGGAAGTGATATCCCGGAATCCTTCCGTGTATGGACTGATTTTACCGGTACGGTCCGGCTCTACCGCCGCGATCCGCAAACCGGAAGCTGGGGGAGTCCCGAGGAGCTATCCGGTGGCCCTATTACCCTGAACAGCTTTGACCGCGTACCCAGCTTGTATGTTCCGCCGTCATGTCCGTCCAACATGCTTGTTGTGGGTTGGAACATTGGTTATACAAAGATAAAAATTCTGAAGATACCGTACGACGGCGGTCCCACCACCGTCATAAAGAGGTCCGAAGGGCCCATAAAAGTCGCTCATCAAATAGATGTTCATCTTTTCATTACGGGCGTGGGCGCTAGGGTGTCGTTCGGTGTGCAGGCTTTTGAACATGAAATGGCGTCCATGGATATTTATGATATCCGCGCCAAAAAGATAACGAACATCTGGAAAGGGCCCTTGCAGCGCGAGACCGAGGTGCGTTGGGACGGCCGCACTATTGAAGGAAAACTGATCGCGCAGGGTATGTTTATAATAAAAGTTACGGTCGGCGGAAGATCATTTGCGCGGGCTTTTATGGACATACGATAGCTTTATATTATAACATGAGAACCTAACCTCAATTACAATTATTTATGTATGCCGATACAGGGAGTTGTACCTACATGTGCTTTGCCCAGTGGGGAACCACTGAACATACGGTCTGGAACGGTAAAAAGATATAGGAAGCCTTGGCCAGTTGGAGCATTCCCATCCTTAGCGTCAGCAGGTGCGCGATGGTGACACATTCACCTTTCGGGTCACTGACGCGACTGGAGCCAGCCGTTGAATCGACCAGAGATATTCTTGGCGATTCTCTGCAGCTTCTTCTGGTACCTCATGTCCTAATCATGTTGTCCGATGCCATAGCCTCGGTGTCCCTGAAAAATCGCGGCCCCAATTATCCGTGTTTTGACCGGGACCCGCCCATGCATAGTATGATGAAGGGCATCATGAAAACCAGTGTCACAGCAGCTGAAATTTCCGCAATGCCAAACCCGTTCAACCCGGCGGTGAGAATCGCTTAAACCGCCCAGGGGATCATGTGGAACGCTTCGCACAGGGCTTCGGGAGTGTATATCGTTTCCCTGAGGATTGGTGGCAGATAGTTGACAAAAAAAATCATTTTAGTACGATAGGAGTGATCATTTCCAGATTTGAGAAAAACCGCGCATCCGTTATAAAAAGACGGTGAAAACACTTGTCTATCCTGTGAAGTCTTCCGTAGCGCCGGTGATGCGGGCGTTTGTTTCATTGTAAGAAAAGATCCAGTATTCCCCTGCGATTGATAAAGAAAAATATACAGGTATGAATGTATATTAAATGAAATCCATGGAAAAAGCCATTGAAATTATTGTCGACCGCATGGCCCTTGCAGGGGAGGGTGTCGGCAGAATCAACACTATTCCTGTGTTTGTCGCTGGTGCGCTTTCGGGCGAGCGTGTGCGTGCGCGTATAACCGAGCGGAAAAAGAGCTATATGCGCGGCCAGACCATGGAGATCCTTTCTCCGTCAGCCGACCGCGTTTCACCGGCCTGTCCCGTATATGGAATGTGCGGTGGATGCAATGTCATGCATCTTGCCTATGGCGCCCAAGTACAATACAAAAAACAGCTTGTCTGCGAAGCTATGCAGCGCATAGGCGGTTTTTCCAGCATACCTGTGAACGAATGCATCGCCTCACCCCACGAATTCGGCTACAGGAACAAAATCCAGGTGCCAATACGCGAGAAGAAGCGGCGTTTGGTCATGGGATTTTTCGCGCAGAATAGCCACGATGTGGTCCCTGTTGCCTCGTGTCCTGTGCACTGCGAACAGGGAAACCGGGTGTATGGCGTAGTGCGCGACATGGTCACACGCTCGGGCATACACGCCTACAGCGAACAGGCCCATACGGGTGTGCTGCGACATGTGCTGGTGCGTACCGCGCGTTTTACAGGCGAATCTCTGGTATGCCTCATTTCCATGGCGCCGAGCGGCCAGCGCCTTGAACAGCTTGCGCGCGCCCTGTGCGCCAAATGTCCTGGCGTTAAAGGCGTTGTCCTCAACATAAACAAAACCAGGGGCAATGTCATTTTGGGTCAGGCCACCTATCAGTTGGCTGGCCAGCCGTATGTTACCGAGGAGATCGAAGGGCTGCGTTTCAGAATAACCGCGCCGTCGTTTTTTCAGATCAATTCAGCGCAGATAACGGTCATGCATTCGATCATCGCCGGTTTTTTAAAAGAGCATGCGTGCGAGACCCTTGTGGACGCGTATTGCGGGGTAGGGGTCTTTTCGCTCCTGCTGTCGCGCACCGCGAAACAGGTCATTGGCATTGAATCAGTGTCTGAGGCTATCCGGGACGCGCGATTGAATGCGTCGCTGAATAATATCAATAATACTGAGTTTATCCAAGGCTTTGTCGAAAACGAGATACACAAAATTAAAGATATCGACGCGGTTATTTTAAATCCTCCCCGGACCGGTTGTGAGGGGTCTGTGCTGCACGCGCTGGGCAAAGCCAAACCCGGTAAAATTGTCTATGTATCGTGCAATCCCGCAACCTTGGCCCGGGATTTGAAGATTATCACCGATTCTGGCTATAAGATCATGTTGGTGCAGCCGGTGGATATGTTTCCGCAGACCGCGCATGTGGAGACAATCGTAGGCCTTACACTGAAATAAAAAAAGGTGTGGCATGCAATTCATTGCATACCACACCACAGGAAACGATTTTGTAAGGGCGGGTTTGAAATTATGGATGCATGGTATGTGTAGGGGCGGGTTTCAAACCCGCCCCTACACAATTCCACATTTCAATGTATGTTATTTCAAGACCCGTTTTTTGAACGACTCTGTCCCATACACGGCTTTTTTCCCGAGCGCCTCTTCAATTCTCAGAAGCTGATTGTACTTGGCAATACGATCGCTGCGGCAGAGCGAACCGGTTTTTATCTGGCCCGTGTTCATGCCCACAACGATATCAGCAATGGTCGCATCTTCGGTCTCGCCTGAACGGTGGGAGACAACAGCCGTCATGTTGTTCTTTACAGCCAGTTTTATAGCCTCGTAAGTCTCGGTGAGTGTGCCGATCTGGTTGACCTTGATGAGAATGGAGTTTGTGACCTCGCGGTCAATGCCCATCTGGAGGCGCTTGACGTTGGTCACAAACAGGTCGTCGCCGACAATCTGGATCTTTGATCCAAGCTTGTCCGTCATGGTCTTCCAGCCCTTCCAATCGTCTTCGGCCATGCCGTCTTCAATGGAACAGATTGGATATTTATTGCAGAGATTAACGTAGAAATCAACCATCTGGTCAGGGGTCAGTTCTTCACCGGTTGATTTTTTGAATACATAGCGGTCTTTGTCCTTGTTGTAAAATCCTGAAGCGGCCGGGTCAAGGGCGATAAAGATGTCTTTGCCGGCCTTGTATCCTGCCTTGCCAATGGCCTCGATAATGAGCTGGAGCGGTTCCTCGTTGTTTTTCAATGCAGGGGCAAAACCGCCTTCATCGCCGACGGCTGTTGAGAGTTTACGTTCTTTCAACACCTTCTTGAGCGCGTGAAAGGTTTCCGTTGCCATGCGCAGGCCTTCTTTGAACGAAGGGGCGCCTATTGGCATTACCATAAATTCCTGCAGATCCACAGGTGCGTCGGAATGGGCGCCGCCGTTCAGGATATTGCACATGGGCACAGGCATTACTTTTGCCTTTGAGCCGCCGATATACTGGAACAGGGGTATTTTCTTTTCATTTGCCGCTGCTTTGGCCGCTGCCATGGAAACGCCAAGAATAGCGTTTGCGCCAAGCCGGCCTTTGTTTTCTGTGCCGTCGAGTTCGATCATGGTTTTATCCAGCTTTGCCTGGTCTGCGGGGTCCATGCCTTTGACCTTCTTTGCGATCACGGTATTTGCATTGGCCACTGCTTTAAGCACGCCTTTGCCCAGATAGCGCGCTTTGTCGCTGTCACGCAACTCACACGCCTCGTGCTCGCCTGTGCTCGCTCCGGAAGGTACTATTGCGGAGCCTTTGGTTCCAGATTTTAGAATAACATCAACTTCAACAGTTGGATTGCCTCGAGAGTCAAGTACTTCCCGTGCCTTAACAGCAGCGATTTTACTCATTGTTTTTCCTTTCTTTGAGTATTTTTCATAACATTGACCTGTTTTCAAGGGAATAAAATATAATAAATCCTTAAATTATTTTGACAGGGTTAAAAAAGAATTATATATTTTACGGTAGAGGGGGATTTTTAGACATAGCCTACAGTTGTTAATCGATTAATTTTTACTATTTATTTTTCAGAAAAAGGGGGAATTTCATGTTTAAAGCACTGAGTGTCTTTGTAGTTCTTTTGCTGGCCTTTGGCACTCATGCCAAAGTCAGGAGCGTCTGGGTTAAGACGCGAAATGTCATCAATTCCTACAGTCTCGACAAACTTGAACACGACGATTATCTTCCCTTATGGTTCCTGGGCCAGAACAAGCTGGTTCCCGCGAACTATAACAAAGCCGCTGATCCAGAGCTGTTTTGCAAGGTCATCTACCACTGGACCTTTAACCAGGCGCGTGGCTGGCGCGGATTTTCCACGCTTTTTACTCGTGATTTTGCGTGGAACTGGGCCCAGGCGCAAAAATACGCCATGTGGGCGCACGACTGGACCAGTTTTGCCAAAGAGGGCCTTGCACAGGATCCCTCGTTCACCGACGTTGCCTGCTACGATCCCATCAAATTCATGAACATTATTCCCACTGGCACATGCGGAGAATTCTCCGCGCTTATGCAAGGGGTGTATGAATCCATGGGGTTTCAAGTACGCAGATTTGTTCTCGGGGGTGGTTACCACAGTGTTTCCGAGGTCTATTATAATGGTGCGTGGCATCATTACGATTTTGACCAGGCAGGCTGGTGTATGGACCCCACCAACGACCATGTTATGTCCCTTGCCGAATGGGCGGCAAATCCAACGCATGTCGTGAATACTTACAATGCTGCTTTGGATACAGTAAACTATCCTAATTCCACTCGTCCTGTTTATTTTGAAAACGCGGACATGCCTGGCTGGGCCACCAAAGAGCCTACTATATGGCCGGGCGCTCAAAAGACCAGCGAGTCATACGCCCATCACGATTCATACGAGAATTTTCACGACATGAGCTTTGCTCTGCGCGAAGGGGAATATATCAAATTCAACTGGGACGCTCAATATCACACGTGGCCAGGCCTTGGCCTCTATGGCGCCACCTATGTTGATTCCAACTACGACCGTTGGATGTCCGACGGCCAGATGGTATACGAGCCCACGCTTTCCAATTCGTATAACGATTATTATGACGGCCTGTACCAAGATTCGTCAATGAACCTTGTGGCCGATGGTCTTGTGCCTATCGGGTCTTCGGGATACGCGATCTGGGCCTTTCATTCAGCGTATCAAATGGCGGTCTGCACGCTTACCACCACGTCCATTGGCACCATTACCAAGGCCATTTCAAAGGACATGGGCGCCACATGGACCACGTTTACCGGGACAAACCCTGGAAATATCAAGGAGCTGTACGATTTCCTCCTGAAAATCACCGTTGCTTCAGGGGCCAAGCTCACGGGCTTAAAGTCCGTTATTAACATTGTCCATAATCCCGGGGCTTTGCCAAGGCTCTCTGTGGTCAATCCTTTGCAAGGACGCAGCACACCCGCATGGAACGATTATATGGACACTGTGAGGGTCTATCAATATGACCAGGACGAAGTGCTGACAAAAAAGGCCAATCAGGCAATAGACGCTGTTACCACGGTCGATGCGCCGCAGTATGGAAAGATCACCTCGATCAGCGGAACATACACGTACGCGGTTCCCAATCCGCCTCCTGGAAACTATCAGGTAGGCCTTTTCATGGGAACGGGTTCCATCCCTGGTACCATGGTGGCCGAATCCGATAATTTCGACACGCCTCCCAACAACTGGGTCTACAGTTATGTTGACCATTGGCGCGGAGTACTTTCAAAACAGCGGTATTCGCTTGCCGATGGCGCCAAGAAGGCGTCCATGAGGCTGTCACGTACCGCAGTGACTGGCGGTGTGACTTCGGGCACTGTCCACGCAAAGATCCGCATGCATTACTGGGTCAACCATTCAACCAGGACCGAACTGGACAGTCTTATTATTTCCTACGCCGTGAAGGCGGTCAATGCGGCGACAACTGATCCAGCCATTATACCCCCAAGCATGGGCCCCGAAATTGTGTACTCATGCACAACTGGCACGTTCACGAACGGCCATTGGGACAGCCATGGCTTCAACTTGCAACCCGCGGTCGGAGCTGTAGGGCTAAAAAACATCTGGATGAAGATAGTGAACCCGGGCCAAAAGCCTTTTGCGCCGCGTGACACTACTGGCGGCGGTGGCCCTGTCGCGCCGTGCATATTTCCCAGCGGCAATACCCTAAGCGCTGAATTAAATGGCGGCGGAGGTACAAATATCAATAACTACCGCGCCCAGTTTTCAGAGCAGATCGTGCAAAATCTGAGGCGCGTCCATTCCTGCCATTGGGATACCACGTGGAATAGATACCGTGTGGCAACTTTTGGCAACAGCATCACCAACCAGAACACGTACTGGCTTGACCTGAATAACGCTATTGTCAATATTCCAAACGCGGCGGCCATCAACACCTTCCTCGATTCCACCGCCCGCCAGAACAACTGGATGATCAATAGCAAAAACGCGGCGCATGGCAACGAATCTGGGCAGAGCATTGGATGGGTCAATTCCGTCGTCAGCAGCGTACTCGCGAACGACCGGCCCATGATCGCCACCATCATGATCGGCACGAACAACTGCGCCAATGGGGCCCCGCTCGAATGGGGCAACTGCAATTATCCCGGTCCTGGCTGCTCATGCGACCCCTGCTGGCCCGACACGCTGGAATACCGCGAAATACTTCAGCAGCTCACTGATGCCGGCGTCATGCCTATTGTCCAACTGATCCCGCCCTTTGACGGATCCCAGCTTGTCGGCTGGAAATATCTGCGCGATTCGCTCATTGTTCCGTACAACAACAAGGTCAAGGCGCTATGTCAAAGCCGTAATATTCCATATATCGATATGTATCAGTGGGCTGTTGACCATGGCGGTATTAGCCTGTTGTCTGACTGGGCGCATCCGAGGTCCTGCGGTTCGGGCGGCAATGACTTCTCCGATGGGTGTCTTGCCGGCGGCACTTCTGGTTTGCAGAATGCGCGTAACTATCTCACTATTATGGCTATAAACGACATTACCCGGTATGTGGTCAATGGCGAGGGTTTCCTCTATACGAATGCCGGGCGATTAGCGGCCGTAGACGATATTATGTCATTGGATTGCTTTCCCAACCCGTTCAATCCATCCGCAACAATCAGGTTCCACACACCCGCTTCATCCGGCGCGCAAAGGGTGGTTATTGGCATCTACAATGTCAAAGGTGTGATGGTGAAATCATTCGCCACATCCTCGCCTTCCGGGTCATTGGTATGGGATGGCAGGGACATGAATGGCAAAAACGTGACAAGCGGCATGTATTTCTACAGGCTCATAGTGGGCGACAAGTCGCTGCAGGGTAAGATGGTTTTAGCCAAGTAAGGATAAGAAATCATTCAATAATACGCCCTGCGGCATTTTATGGCTGCAGGGCGGTTTTTTTTGGAGATATGCAATGATGAAAGCCATTGACTTGAACCATTTCCTATGCACTCTTTTTCCTGCTCTGCCCAAGCCCACGGTTGATCGGGTAACAGCGGGCGATCCTGACCGGGTTGTTAAGAAAATCGCAGTGTGCTGGATGCCCTTCAGACAGGCCATTCTCAAGGCGAAAAAAGCGTGTGCAAATGTCATTGTGACGCACGAGCCAATTTTTTTCGAACATTGGGACCTTGATGGCGAATCCAAGGACCACCCTGAAACAGCGTCAAAACTGCGATTCATCGAGGAACTGGGTATCACCATTATCCGGTGTCACGATGTGTGGGACCGCATGCCCGAGATCGGCATTCCTTTTGCCTGGGCCAAGTTTCTCGGTTTAACCGACCTGGTTGCTTCAAACCAGTTTAACCGGGTGTATGCGATCAAGACACAGACTGCTTTGGCCTTTGCACGCTACCTTGGCAACCGGATCAAAAACCTGGGTCAGGCCTATGTGCCCTTCTATGGCGACCCGAAGAAACGGATTAAAACAATTGGTATTGGCACAGGCTGCACAGATCCCATGAATACGCTTGCCTTGGGACCCGATGCTGTGGTTGCCGTGGATGACGCGGTCCGTTCATGGATCGCTGGTTCATTTGCCGAGAGCGCGGGAACACCAGTATATGTTGTCAATCATGGCGTATCGGAAGAACCGGGCATGGCGACCCTTACCGCGTTTCTGAAGAAACATTTCCCAAAAATTCCCGTGACGCATATCCGTCAGGGGTGTTCGTACCGGACACTATGGCCTCGCGGATAGCTTAAAAAGAGGACCCTGAGCCCGAAAAACGAGCGCACTCTTCAGTTGCTCGACGACATCCCTGATATTCATAAAGAGTGGATAAAATAAAGATTTCATCCAGCCAATACTGACTGGATAAGGCTTAGGGACTTTTGTGCGCCTGAAGACCGCGACTAAACTGTTTGTTCAGCAGGCTGCGGAAAAGTGGAGATAATCTCTTTTGATTTGATGTTGATCCTCAGCCTTTTTACGCATGCAGGGCACCAGACACCCGTGCCTGCGTGGGCTGACGCCTTCATTTCACTTTCCTTTATTTCTTTGCAACAGCTTGCACAATCCATAATGGTACCTCAATTCTGTGGAATTAAGAAAGGTGCTTAGAGACAAGCTTGGTCATTTCGAACATATTGACTGTCTGTTTTCCGTCAAAGACTTTTTTCAGCTTTTCGTCAGCGTTTATGTTGCGTTTGTTTTTTTCGTCCTGGAGATTATTTCCCTTGATGTATTCCCAGAGCTTTTTAACGACTTCGGTCCTGGGCAAGGGTGTTGATCCTACTATTGCCGCAAGATCTGTGCTTGGGGTGAGAGCCTTGGAAAATGCTGCGTTTGGCTTGCGTGCTGCCATTGGTGTCTCCTGTGGTTATTGGTGGCAAAAAGAACGATAGACTATTAAATATACATTAATCCATGCTCGTAAAGTGGGATGTCCTGTTTCAGCATCAGGGTCAGGCGCTAGTAATGCTGGTTTTGCAGACGTCAGCTATTCATATGACACAGGGTGTCAGGTTCTTCCTTACGAATGCTTCCCCCGCAGTATAAAATGGAAAGAACCGTTGACAATCCCTTTAAGCAAAGTTATATTATTTAATAATGATGAATAAGCTTCAACAATGTTGAAATAGAAAAATTTATTACCCCAGGAAACCCATGGTTAACTCAGTCGCCAAGGCTTTCAAACTCATCGAATGCATCCTCAAAAACGGCAATAGAGGCACGCTCGTGGAGCTATCACGGGAAATCAAACAGAAAGTGCCTACAGTCCACAACCTGTTAAAAACGCTTATAGAGTTGGGACAGGTATGCAGAACCGGCGATGAATATCATGTTACCGCCATGCTGGCCGACATGTCATATCCCTATTTTTATTCCGATAAACTGACGATGGTCCTTGATCCAGTGATGAAGGTCTTTAATGCGGACATCAACGAGAGTGTCGTACTTGTCGTTGAAAGGAATTTCGAGCGGATTACCGTAAAGGAATATTCATGCGACCAATCGGTTATCGCAAATTCCAATACCGCCAATTTCCCCAGGTTGTATAATCTGGCCACTGTGTGGGTCCTTATCGCGTATTTTCCAGAAAATCGGCTCTGTGAATTTATCAAGAAAAACGGGTTGCCGGGTCCGCAGTGGAACGCCATTACTTCAATAGATACGCTCCAAGCGCAGCTTCATGAGATACGAAAGCGCCTTTGGGCGACCAGTGGATTCACCGATTGCAAGGTCAGTTCTTTCGCATCCCCTGTTTTTAGAAGCGATGGTCAGATTGTTGCCGCGCTTGGCACCTATATACCCATGGAACGCCTCAATAAACAAAGGGAGCGGGAGATCATAACCAAGCTGGTGGAAGCGGCCCGGGAAATGTCATTCAGGCTCGGATTCAAAAACCAGGATACCATAACCTGAAAAAAAGGGGGGGATTATGTGTAAGATCGTTTTTTTAATCGTGGCGTTTTTTGTGCTGCAGCCGCAAGGCGTACCGGACCATTCTTACTTTTATAGGAATGGTTTTGAACCGCTAACGGATGTTTGTTTCGTGAACGACCAGAAGGGCTGGGCATGCGGCGCATCAGGAGCTATCCTGTACACGGTTGACGGAGGCCAGCACTGGCAGTATGGAAATTCAAACTCCATCTATTTTCTCGAAGGAATACATTTTATTAACGAACAGACCGGCTTTGCCATTGGCGGGATCAAATTACCCGAAGCGGATTCGTATCCCTCGATTCTTTTCTGGGACCATTCGGTGCATGCCATGGGTGTTATCCTCAGAACACAAGATGGGGGCCTTACCTGGGAGAGCCAGAATGCTGATTCCCATTATCCCACCGTATACACAAAGCCTACTGCTTGGCTTTTTGACATTGATTTTATAGATAGTCTGAACGGATGGACCTGCGGCAGTTTCGGCACTATATACCATACAAGTGATGGCGGCGCTACATGGCTTCAGCAAGCCTATACAGGCCTGAATTTCCAGAGAAAACACGGCTATTGGTATTATGGTATTGATTTCACAGACCAGAACAACGGCACTGTTGCTGGTGAGGACAGCCTTGTTGCAACAACTTCTGACGGCGGCAACACATGGACATACCAGAAGGGTCCCCAGATGCTGGTAAACACGGACGTGGCGCCGCAACCCTATGAGGAAGGAAAATTGTACAATTTCTTCAGAGGGGTATTTTTTATCAACCAGCAGACTGGCTGGGCCGTGGGCGACAATGCCTGCCTCATGAAAACAACTGATGGCGGGGCGACATGGGCGCAACAAGCTATTTCTCTGCCCGCGGAACTTCTAGATCTGGTTGATATCAAGGACGTATTCTTCATTGACCCTGATACTGGTTGGGCTGTCTGCCATCTTGGCGGCGGCATACTGCGGACCCTCAATGGCGGCCAGAACTGGGAATGGATCAAAACAGGCATTCACGGTTGGTTCAATGCCGTGCGTTTCGTTGATCATCTAAACGGTTGGGCCGTGGGTGAATGCGGTCAGATCATGCGTACGTCCGATGGCGGCCTGACATGGGAACTGCAACGGGGTGCGCCTCTGAACAATGGCAGTTATGCGCCCATTATGGTCGTTCATGCGCACGGTGATGACGAAGCCTATTACATCGGCGCCATGCTCGCGCGATACGGCCTTGATTATGGGCTTCCGCTTGTAGATGTACGCACTACAAAGGACTGCAGGGGCTTTGAACTGAGCCGTATTGGCGAGGTAAAGCGCCTTGAAGCGCGTACGGCATGCTCCATCGAGGGGAATTCGGGTCACCGGACATTCGACGAATTCGACACTGACGAAGACACTTCGCATGCGCAGGAGGTCGCCCAATGGGGTGGCAGTGAGGACCTGATGATGCGGGAGATCGTGGAAGCCATACGTAACTGGAGGCCTGCCGTAATCATCACGCACGATTCCATATACGGAGAATACAATAAACAGAACCATATCTCAACTGGAAAAATAGCCACAAAGGCCTTTTGGGCAGCAGGAGACCCGCTGCGATTCCCCGAACTGAACCAATCAGCTGGATTAGAGGAATGGGACCCTAAAAAGCTCTATTTTTTCAGCGCAGGATCGGGCATGCCGCATTTTTCCATGGACATTAATCAAACATGCGCTCGTACTGGTCATACCTATGCGCAACAGGGTACGCGCGCTCTCCGCAACTATGTGTCCCAAGGCATGAGTGGAAGCTCAACCAGCAGTATCAACCTTCCTCGCATGATCAGTACGGTTACCGCACCATCTTCTGAAACCGATATATTGGCAGGAACAGGGGTTTCTATTGATGGTAGTGGTACCCTGACAAAAAACCATACCTGGGTATTGTCCGCATTTCCCAATCCATTCAATCCAAAAACAAAAATTATCTTTGATGGAACACTCTCCAGTCCGGATCAAAACATACAGATAACCATTTCGGACATCCATGGAAAGGCCATCGGCAAACTCACTGCCCACGGCCGCCAGTTTATCGAAGGTGTTGCATGGGACGCATCAACGCGTCCCAGCGGTGTTTATTTTATTAAAGCACTTGTCGAAGGGCGTCGATGTGTCAGCAGGATTTTGGTGGTTAAATAAGGAGGCCAATAATGAAAAGTTTCGCAATCACATTATTCACAAGTATCGCTGTGTTTATCGCCGGCTTTATTATTGTCAATCAAATATATGTTAAAAAAAAATATGAAATATCCATTGTACCGAACCTGGACACGACAGTGGCTGAAAGGGACACTATGGATAAAGGATTCAGCAAAGGATGGTGTTATTGCCACCGTTCACATCCGGAGAGATGGTTCGATATTCATACTCATATACTAAAACTCAAGCAAGTGGACCAAAAAGGCGTTCCGCTGGACATGGTCAAATGCGCCGAGCAGGCATTTACGAGTTGGCAAAACCAGTTTAAGGAATTCGACATCGTCGGTTCAGTCGTTTTAGATGGTTCGCCTGAACGTATGTATTTGTTCGATGCCGCAGAAAAAACAAAGGGAATGATGGTTTTTGCTTGGGTTGGTTACGATAAACCGGACGCCCAATTGCTTGAAAAACTGGTTAAAGAGCATGGATGCAAAGGTGTAAAAATGATCAGCAGGCCTGCGTTCAACGCAGGTGTTGATTACCGTGTCTACGACAGCGAAAAATGGCACGAATTGTATGCAAAAGCAGGGGAGCTGGGTATTCCAGTGCTCTGGCATGTTGTACAGAGGACTGGCGCGGCCCCATATGCTTATGGCGAAGATACGCGAAGTACATGGACAAAGCTGAATTACACGAATTGGGACGTTCTTAAAATGTTTGAAGGAATTCTTGAAAAGCACCCGAATACAATTTTCATCGGCGCTCATCAGATGTTCATGGGTGCAAAGGAGTTGGACAGGCTCATGAAAAAGTACCCGAACTTTTTTGTCGATACTTCCGCGGGATGGCGGTTGAAATGGGGTGACCATCTTACCAATAAAGAAATCCTGGAATTAAGGCCTTTTTTCGAGGAACATGCGGACAGAATCCTTTTTGGGACCGATTTTGTATACAACATCAGGGAAAAGGAAAACGTGCCCTTTTGGTCCCTGCTGAGCATGTATTCTTTTCAGAATTTTCTCATACAGCTCAATCTCACGCAGCGTTCCTTGGACAAGATCGCCTGGCAAAACGCCTATGCGCTCCTGAAAATAGAAAAACCGGATATTCTGGATTAACATGAGGAAACTTATTTTATGGAAAGGGTCGTGCCGCTGAAATGCGGACGGACGCATTTAAATCCGGTTGTTCTGCGTAATAAACATTGGTATGAATCTGACCCGCGGTTCGGCGTTGGTCGCGCCCAGCAGTATCTCCGCGGCAAGCGTTCCCAAACATGGCTTTTTGCACAACCGTATCAATCTCCATTTCCGTATCCATTGCCAAATCCATGGAAATGAACTCTTCGCATGCGGCAATATTGGCACTTTTTACGCCTGCCTGAATACCCTGCCACCTGAGCTTGTTGGTTTGATCCGTCTCCCGCTTGCTTTTTTTATGGCCATGGAGAAACACTATCCATTTATGACCGAGTTTTGCCATCTGTTGCGCCGCAATTTTTCCACCATGGAAATGGTCCGCAAGCACCATGGGAGACGAACTCTTAAAATCGACAGGCTCGCAGTGAACCAGGGGTAGTTTTGTTTGTCTCAGATCGCGGATTTGTCTTCCTGTGCCGTGCAACAATAATTCTTCGGGGTCCCTGACAAAAATGCCCTGCGATGGAACCCCTTTTATTAGCCCTTCTTTTTCCAGAAGGTTGAGCGCATGCTGAATTGTACACAGGCCTGCGTTAAAACTGGCCATTAATTCGACAACAGAGGGCAACTTTTCATCGGGTTTGAAAGTGCGTTTTTTTATATCCGTTTTCAGCGACCTGTATCTATCTTAACTACGGTTGCACCGGGCTTTTTTTGGGATATGATGACGGTGATGCTGGCACATACTCCCTGACAACGCAATGGCAGCGGGCATTTGCTCTTACAGACTCCGCCGGATTAGGCGACAGCTGCATTCTTTTCCTTCCCGGAAGCGCTGGAAACGGCGGTACATACCAGTATATGGGGTCAAACGATAATCGTACTCTTATTATTACTGATTTGGGAAAAAATATATTGACAAAAAAAATTACGCTCATACGTTGATAAACCCAGCGCATGGCGTTCGTTTTCATACGTTGTCGGTAAGAAACATGGGCAGGTATTGTATCCGGATTTGATCTTCATCTCCATGCAGCAATATTTCAGCCGCGCGTCTGCCCATTGAATTTCCGTCCCATTTGCAGAAGAACACCGGTTTTCCATGTATACGGACCGGAACATCGCAAAGGTCAAAGGCAACGACACTGTAATGGCCGGCCTCATCGGGAGACATTGCGTTAAGTATCTCGGAAAGCGGCTGGAATGACGCGCCGCCCGCAGAAATGATTCCAGTGCAATTCCGCTGCTTTGCCAGTTCAAGGGCCAGATAATATTTTCTCCTATCCTCGTCTGGTGAGATGCGTTTTTTTCTTACCCGCGCAACCGGCGCCTGTCCCGCTTCCTCAAGAATCCCCTTCCATCGAATGGAGTCCGTATGGTCCATTTGCAGAAAACGGGGGGTATAGCCATGGAGGAAGAGAATGCGCTCATGACCCAGTTCTTTAAGCTTCTTCACTGCCATGGAACCCCCTTGGAAACTATTGGGAACAATCATGGGATGCTTGCTATCAAGATCCAGCAGGTCAACGTGAACAAGCGGTATTTTCAGGTGCTCAATGGCGTTACGCAGGTCCGGGTCTTCGCATTCTAGGGAAATGAGTGCGTCAAGTCCAAGCGCGTTGATCTCCTTGATTGTTTCGAGATAAGGCTTATTCCAGCCGCCCACAATGTATAGTAATTTAGAAGCGGCCCTTAATATCTCGTCAATCCCCTTGAACATCGATGAAAAATAGCTTGACGCAAACATTCCTCCAAGCGGACGAACGGTCAGAACGCCCACTTTGGAAAAGGGGGGCGTTGATGTATAAAACAGATGAGATTCCGAAGGTTTGCAGACATAACATCCCTTTGATTTTACTCCTCTTATGAGCCCTTCTTTCTGGAGCAATTTTAGGGCATGTTCAACTGTACCTTTAGCAACACCGAATGTTTTAGCTAGCTCGATCACCTGTGGCAGTTGAACCTGAGGTTGGTATCTGCCGGATGCAATGCCTTTTTTAATTTCGTTATAGATGCAAAGATACTTCATAATTTATAGGATTACGATAAGATTATCAATATATTATGAAAATATAATCATTTTTTTAAGTATATTTCCATTAATCGAACAGAGAAAAACAAAATATGGTTCTTAAAAAAACAATGCAAATTGCAGTTATAGGTCTTGGAAATTTTTTCAGAAAAACCCATGCCGCCATGTTGAAAAAACTTCAAAAGGAAAGGCTGTTGAACATATGCTGGATTGCTGATATATCAGAGAAAAACCTTGAACAGGCATCACGTATTTTTCCCAAAGCAGCGTGTTTTAACACTGCCGGAGCGGTTCTGGAAAAAGTCCGTCCTGACGCCGCGGTCATTCTGGTGAACGGGAATGCCAAACCAGCGATATTCTCACCCTTTATTAAAGCTGGAATTCCTTTTTTCACGGAAAAGCCGCCCGCACCAACATATGTGATATTACGCGATTTTTTATTAAAGCATCGGAAACTTCCGTATCACTTGGTGGCGTGGAATAGGCGTTATGCGCCTGTTATTGTGATGCTCAAGCGTTTTATCGAGCAAAGGAGCAATAACCTCTCCCTCCTTTGCGCGGACTTCCTGAGATATGACCAGGCCAGCCCCCCTCCGGGAACCGGCAATCTTCAGCATGTAATTGATACTTTGCGCTATCTTGGTGGTGAAATTGAATCCATGCAATGCGGCAATGGAGCTATTACGATGCAGGAAGAGGACCGCCCCTTTTCATTTTCCGGTGTTGTCCGCTTCGCGTCAGGTGTCCTTGGCCAGTTCAATTTCAATGTAAATGCCGGTATTGACAAAGAAACCTACCGCGCCATGGCCACCAATGAAATGGCCGTAGCGGAAATGGGGTTCCCCAATGATTCGTACAAGGAATACCTGCAATACAAGAACAGAAAGACGGTAAAAAACCTGGGATTCAATGGAAATTACCAGCGGGTGAACGGAATCGAGGCCGAATATAGGGAATTCCTAAAGGGCCTGGCGCGCGGAAATAAAACTTCGCCCACACCGTTAGGGGATTCTCTTAAAACACTAAAAATGTGCGAAATGGCTGGCCGGCTGCTTAGGTAAAAAGGAGACGTAAAATGAATAATAAGATTGTGATTATCCAGGTAATTGCTTTGTATGCGTCCCTTTTTTCCTATATCACTTTTGATGGGAAAGAAGTGCCGCCCTTCGCTCCCCCGCCGGCAAACGCCGTGAACGTAAGCACTCTTTCACAGTTCAGCGCAGCCCTCAACACCCAGACCGCTGGGCAGACCATTGTCCTTGCCGATGGCGTCTATTCCGTCGCAAACATCGAGCCGTTGAGCATCAGGGTGAACAATCTGACCATCAGAGGCGCATCGGGCGACCCCTCAAAGGTCATCATCTCCGGAAAAGGATTCGAGAACTGCGCCTACCCGGATGAAGAGATGTTCATGTTCAACAACCATGCGAGCAATGTCACTTTCGCGGATTTCACCATTTCCGAATCGCGCTGCCACGGGATAAAATTGCAGTCAAATGCAAACAACAACTGTCTCATTCACAACATGAGGTTCATCAATATTGGCGAGCGTATGATCAAATCGCCCGGCATTGCGATTGGCAATGTCAATGTATCGCTGTCCTGGGAGATCAGATATTCCCACTTCGAGAACACAAAGGTCCCCTTGAACGATTCGTGCCGCAATGACCATGACGGGGGCAATTATATTGCGGGCATGGATCTGATGTCATGCGAAGACTGGAACATCCACGATAATGTATTCATGAATATCAAGGGCGCAAGCGGCATGGCGCGCGGCGCTGTTTTCCCTTGGGCAGGGACGCAGACCGGCGGCGGGACTTGGGTGGGCTGCAAGAACATGACAACCCAGCGGAACACGTTCGTGGGGTGCGACCAGAGTATCTGTTACTGGGGCACCGTGACCGGCGGCCTTATTAAAAACAATATTATTCTTCCAGGAAACATCGGAATAAAAATCAACAACAGCGTAAACATAAAGGTGTACAACAATACGTCCTTCAGCGCGAATTCGGCAAGTTCCGGAGCGTTTTCCTTCTCGCAATCAACCGGCTGCGAGCTAAAAAACAATATTATTTACGGCGGCATGACAGCGGTCGGAACAAGCCTTGATACGGCAAAAAACATGATGATAGGCCGCTCATTGCGGTTAATTGCCGCACAGTGGTTTGGTGATGAGGCGTCAGCCGACCTGCATTTGAAATCCGACACCTGCGGCCCGGTTGACGCCGGTGTGTCTCTTCCCGAAGTGACCGACGACTGGGACGGGCTTTCCCGTGACGCCATGCCGGACATTGGCGCCGATGAGTTGTCGAACAATACTAATATAACGATGCTTGAGTGCTCACAATCAAACACGCTGTATCTGAGTAACGCCGGGCCCAATCCCTGTAACCCCGTAACAGCGTTCAGGTATGGTATTCCTGCGCGTTATGCGGGCCTCCCCTTTTCCATCGTTGTTCTTTCGCCCAAGGGCGATGCAGTAAAGACTATAAAAAGCGGCGTGGCTTTTCCGGGAAATTACATGGTGCGATGGGACGGGAAAGACGATTCGGGAAGGCCAGCCTCAAGCGGAATATATGTTATCCATCTGGCAACCGGTACCGCATCAAGGACGGTCAAAGTCGCGTTGATGAAATAAGGGGGGCGCTGATATGAAAAAAATGCCGTTTATTCACCAAGCCAATTTTCTCATGGTAATAATTGCCATATTTCCCATCGCTATCGGTTCTTATATGACATGGGACGGAAAAACCGTGCCTCTGTTGCCTCCTCCTCCGGGTAATGCAGTTGTTTGCAGCACAGCGATCCAGTTATACATGGCGCTGCGGACTCAGACAACCGGCAAGACGATCCTGTTGAAAGACGGCACCTATAATACCGGCACTTTGGAACCCTTGAGGCTGGATTCCTCGCATATCACCATACGCGGACTTTCGGGCGATCCCACAAAGGTCGTCATCAACGGTAACGGATTTGAGAGCTGCACAAATGTTGACGAGGAAATGTTCATGCTGTACACTTCCCACACAACGTTTGCCGACATCACGATCGCAGAATCCCGTTGTCATGGCATTAAATTCCAGGGAGGCAAATGCGACTCCACGCTGGTGCACAATGTTCGTTTTTACAATATTTGCGAACGTGCAATCAAATGCCCGGGAGACGCGCCGAATCCTCCACGGTCGACCGGCACTGTCATCAGGTATTGTCATTTTGAAGACACAAAGATCCCCAGCCCTTCATTGTGCGGTGTGCATTTTAACGGGGAATATATAGCGGGCATGGATGTCATGGACGCTGATTCGTGGGTCGTGCACGACTGTGTTTTCAGGAACATCCGTGGCGCCAACGGCGATGGCAGGGGGGGTATTTTCTTCTGGGGTGGCTCGTCGGAAATCGGAAACGGTTTTGTATGCCGGAACATGGTTGCCGAACGAAACACCTTTGTCGGGTGCGACCGCGCCATAGCCTACGGCAATTCCTCTGGAGTGAACGATGTCGAGGGCGGGATAATCAGGAACAACTTCATTGTCCGCGGGGCCGGTAAAGCCATCGAAGTGGACTTCTGCACGGACATACAGATTTACAACAATACCGTATATTCAAGCGACCCCACGTATTCACGGGCAGTGTGGTTTGAAAGCAACTTCGGCGGCATTGATTTTAAGAATAATATCGTATTCGGCAATGTCTCGGGAAGCCCGGACTCTTCGTCGAACAATCTTATACGCAACAGCTCAGGCGATGCGTCGACCAACTGGTTTACTGACCGGACAAATGGTGATCTGCATCTTACGGCAAATGCGACTCAGGCCATTAATACAGGAGCTTCTGGCTTGGTCGTGAATGACTGGGACGGCCATATGCGCATAGTCAGCGTATGCGATATCGGCGCTGACGAATTTGGTTCGACCAGAGCAGAAAAAGGCCGATCAGGCATTGATAAGGCGTTTGGGGCTATTACCGTGTTGCCGAATCCGTTCAATCCCAGCACAAGAATAGCAGGCAGCCTGCCTCGACTCGCCGTCTTTGGCGAGTCAGGCAGGCAGCTTGCAGTTGGCGGCAAATATATGGAAATCAACATCTATACTGTTCATGGAAAACTGGTGCAAAGACTCCCGGCTACCAGCTGCCAGCTATCCGATGGTTTGATTTGGGACGCATCTGATCAGCCAAGCGGTGTTTATGTTGTCACTATTGCGGTTGGAAATAGGCAATTGAGTTCCATGGCCATCCTGCAGAAATAGCTAATCTTTTTGCCGAAGAATACCGTTATTTGCATTGCACACTTGTTCATGATTATCCTATGATTTACAACCGATGCCGGTTGAGTATATATTTTATGATGCATATGGTACCTCGCGGTTTTTTCTTGTGTATTATTACTGGACTCTGGTTTGCAGCAAGCATATCAGCCTCTATCGGCATAAAACTGGCGCTGCCCAAGGCGCACACTGTTATTACCGGAAATACCATCCGGCTTTTAGCGGAAATTCCTAAGGACGCTGATCCGGTAAAAGAGGTTCGCTTTTATATCGTCTACTCTCCTTTTGTCGATTCTTCCGCGGCCAGCCATCGCACTATAGATTACCTGGGAAAGGCCGAAGTCCCCCCCTTTGAATACATCGCTGACCTGCGTAGTATTCCCGACCAAAACTGCGGAACCTTGCAGTTCTTTTTCACAGTTGTTGATCCCGCGGGAAAGGTGGTTGATACGTGCGGGCCAGAACAACGGTTTCTTGTGCTGGACCGGAACTTGAAAATATCAGACAAACGTTTCATATGCCGCGAAACAAACACCCCTCCGCATATCGACGCTCTTTTAACGGATTGGAAAAACGCCGACTCAATCGGTTTTATCAACGGCGACAACACGATAAAAGCATATTCTCTATGGGATGAAAAATATCTTTACTTTGGAATCGAAGTGATCGACAATAGCATAATAGGCCCTTATCCGCAAAGAGGGTATTTGGTAGACAACGCTCCCGATGTCTATAATTTTGAGCGTATTGATTCCCTGAAGTATGTTCCCGTGCCTAATTATGATGAAGTTGAGCTTTTTTTTGACGCCAAACACGACCATTCTATGACAAGGAAATTGGACGATACGCATTTTCTTATAGGCGCAAAAGGGGCATATTATGGGAGGCGCTACGACCGCAAACTCGGTATAAGCAATCTATGGGGAAAGTCCGTCCGTTGTTCGGTTGCAGTGTATGAAAACCCGTCCAGATATGTAATTGAAGCGGCGTTTCCCTGGCAAGAGTTTCAACTAAAGCCCAAGGAGGGTTTGGCAGTCGGGTTTGACCTGTTAAATAAAAACTATATGTTTATCGGCAGGCCAAGCATTGGCGTGAGCTGGAACGGATGCGAGTATTATAATTACAACAATCCAAGCGAATGGGGAGACCTGGTGCTAGCTGGCGGCGATATTCTTTCATCCGCATGGCTGCTTGTCTGCGTTTTATTCATTGGCGCTTCCGCAGTCGTTATTCCGGTTGTACTATGGCGCAAGAAACGAATGACGGCCACAAAAGAGGAGTTGCTGAAAAAACAAGCGGTTATTACGAACAACATGGAAAAATATCTCATGGACAACTATGCAAACCCTGATTTTACCATTGCAGAGGCGGCCCGCCATTCGGGTATCAGTCCCCGATATGCCGGAAGTTTGTTCAAGGCCGAGAAGAAGATATCCTTTTCCCAATATCTAAATAATTATCGTGTTGAACGGGCGAAAGAAATGTTGCGGGATTTAAAATTAAGCGTTACGGAAATCGCTTTTGCCGTGGGGTACAATTCTCCGGAACATTTTACCCGTGTTTTTAAATCCATCGAGGAATCATCTCCAAACGAATATCGTCAAACCACCAACAGGGGATAGATGCATGAATTCCCGTGAACGCGTTAAAGCCGCTATTGAAAAGAAAATGCCGGATCGTCTTCCCATAGACCTTTTATGGCCCCGCGCAGAGACCATCAGGGCCCTTCAAAAGCATTTCCGTTGTGGCGCCAAGGAAGAAGTCTTGCGTGCGCTGGATATTGATTTTAGATGGATACCGGTGTTGTGCCAATACCCTGAATATGAAAAAACAACCACGGGAAAACTTGAAGGAGATGCGCCTGGCGCGGGCCGCAGATATATTTTCCACGACAAACAGACCTTTGAAGACCATTGGGGTATTGTCCAGAGAGTGGGGGATGATGGCAAATATGTTGAATGGAAGGACGGTCCCCTTGCGGGAAAAGAAGACCTGGGGGCATGGTCGTTGCCGCATGCCGTATATCCTTCAATAGAGGAAATAGCCGGGAACATACAACCTTTTAAAAACAATGTCGTAATAACAGAAATTGAGTTTCCATTCAAAATCGCCTGGCATGTATGCGGGTACGAACATTTTATGATGCAGATGGTCTTAAATCCTGATTTTGTACACAAGCTGTACGATCACCTATATGCTTTCCAGGAAAAAAAAGCCTGCATTGCCGCACATGCGGGCTATGATATCATTGCGTTGGTAGGTGATATCGCGGGTCAGAATGGCATGTTTTTTTCTCCGGAAATGTTTGACCAATACGACCGCCCTCGTTTTACGCATTTGATCAATTCTGTCAAGGCGATACGGCCTGATATAAAAATCTTTTTTCATAGCGACGGCGATGTGGAACCGGCAATACCGTCACTGATACAGTGCGGGGTCGACATACTTAACCCTGTCCAATCCGCCTGCATGGACCCCGCAAAAATCAAAAAAATGTATGGAGACCGCCTTACTTTTCATGGCGCAATTTCAGTGCAGGACACGGTCCCCTTTGGAAGCGCGAAAGATGTCAGAAATGAGGTGATAAAAAGGATTCAAACAGTAGGATACAATGGCGGGTACATCGTTAGCCCGGAGAATAGCATCCCTTTTGATGCGCCGCTTGAAAATATATTGGCCATCTACGACGCGGTAAAATCTTTTGACTATCATTCGCTAAAAAATTATCAAGGGTGTTGAAAACCATTAGTATAGCTTGGTAGTGATTTTCGTTGGGCGATATTATATGGAATTATCTTGATATTATTTAAATCTTAGAATAATAAATTGCATAAAGATATAATTAAAAGATAAATTTAATGTGAAATGGGGGATAATGGTTTTTGTCAGTTTCCAGTTGCTGTAGTATTTGAATTTGCACCATAGCCATGTCTGTTGATGTTTCTCCTGACAAATAATCGTGTATCCAGACCCGGTATTCGTACATATAAAAGTGATCTTATGAGGGTGTAGGAGGGGGGGGTATGGTTCTGGCAATACTACTAATGGTCTCAAGCATTTTTCTTTCCGCTTATACAACGTGGGACGGAAAAATTGTTCCTCCGCTCCCTGGTTCGGCAAGTCCTTCCCTGTGCAGCACAAATACGCAATTGTATATGGCATTACGTACACAAACGGCCAACCGGATTATTGTTCTTAAAGACGGAACGTATAATATCGCATCCTTTGAGCCGCTGAGGATAGATTCCAGTGGAATAACGATCCGTGGTGAATCAGGGGACCCAACAAAGGTCGTCATACGCGGCAGTGGATTCAGGAACTGCACCAATCTTGATGAGGAGATGTTCGTCCTTTATAACGGTAACGTCACTTTTGCGGATCTTACCATCACCGATTCCAGGTGTCATGGATTGAAGGTCGAGAATGCGCGCGCCGATAACGTGCTTTTGCATAACGTACGTTTTATAAGCATTGGCGAGCGCAAAATCAAAGGAGGCAGCGTATACGATCCCACGAATTGGGAAATACGCTACTGCCATTTTGAGGATACATTGGCCCCAATCAATGACGCGTGCAGACAAGACCACGATAATGGCAATTACATTGCTGGTATGGATCTTATGAATGCCAGGGACTGGATCGTCCACGATTGCGTATTCCGGAACATTCGCGGCGCGACAGGGGGAGGGCGCGGGGCGATCTTCTTCTGGCAGGGTTGTCAGAACATGACCGTTGAAAGAAATACTTTCATGGGCTGCGACCGGAACATTTGCTTTGGGAACTCATCGGGCGGCACTGCTGTTACCGGCGGTTTTATCCGGAACAACTTTATTGTTCGCGGGGCGGACAATGGCATTGAAATGGAGCACTCGTCGTTGGTTAGGATTTATAATAACACACTGTATAGCACAAACCCCACCTATACCATGACGGTGCAATTCAGCGCCAATGGCGCTGATAACGAATTCAGGAACAACATCATTTTTGGGAACATTTCCGGAAGCGTGCAGACCATGTCGAACAACATCACGAAGAACTCTGCCGCTGATGCGAATACAAACTGGTTTGTTGATAGAACGAATGGAGACCTGCATCTGACCGCCAATGCAACGCAGGCCACAAATACTGGCGCAGACCTTGTTTCCGATGATTGGGATGGGCATCTGAGGGAAGGGACTCCCGACATAGGCGCGGACGAATACAATTCCGTACGTGTAGAAGGTGCATACCAGCGTTCTGTTTCCCCCATGGTATCGATTTCTTCGGTTGAACCCAACCCTTTCAACCCTTCCGTTACCATACAGTATTGCATTTCATCCCTGGTGTGTGAAGGGACCGAAAATGCGTTACTTGCCGTATATACTATGTCCGGAAGGCAGGTGAAGGTCATGTTTTATGGAAACGTGAGTGCGGGGATGCATGAAATACAGTGGGATGGCAAGGATGGCTCGGGAACGCGGGTTGCAGGCGGTATATATGTTTTTTGCTTGAAGATGGGGGAGCGTACGGCGATTTCCAAAGGTTTGTTAATACGATAATAGTATTTGCATGGGAAAGTGAAGCATTAATATCTTTTAAGATGAATAAACCATACAAAGGGGGTACAATGGTTAACAGACTGCTTGTATTTTTATTTTTGGTAGCAGGCGTTTTTTCTTGCGCACTCGGGTTTCAAGGAACTGGTTCCTGGACTGAATTTTACCCGTTTTTGCACACTGATTCTATTACCCTCGATTCAATGAAAAAAGTAAATGTGCGTTGGCAAACCAACCAGATGTTGCGCGGATGGAGCAAATACCGGCTTGGCCTGATTGGGAATTCCGTGACAAACGACGGTCCTTTTCCTTCTGACATGTCAACAGGCTGCCATACATGGTGCGGAACAGGTATAACGAGCAAGCGGCCATCAAGGTTGTTTTGGACGAACTTTTTAAACGAGACATGGGGAGGGCCAACGGCCTTTAGCTCAGACGATCACCCCTGGTTATATGATACGGCATGCCATGGCCCGGAAAATGGCAATCAGATCGGCGCCACCACAGGCGGCGGTTTTACGTTATTGGGTAATTGTCTCAGCCACATCAAACCCATGTGGGTGACCATCATGTATGGTCACAACAATGCCGCAGTATGGGATGAAACCCGCAGAAGCGAGTGGGACAGGCTCGTATCCCGGGCCCTTGACAGCAATGTCATTCCAATCATCGTGACGATTAATCCCTCCTGCGGTTCATGGTATCATAATGGTTTGGTGCCTTCGTACAACGATTCATTAAAGGCTTATGCGATCGCCCGCCATGTCCCGGTCATTGATTGGTATGGAGCGGCAGTGAATCCTGCCATTGGCGGATGCGATCTCAGGTCCGATTGCTGTACGCGAGACGGGGTCCATCCTGAACGGTCTCAGTCAGCGGGGAATTTCTCAGACAGCATCCTCTTTTATCCCTATGCACAGGCAAAAGGGGTCCTTAATCCTGTGTGCGGTCTTTTAAATATTATGACTCTTGAAATGACCTACGAACTCCGGGCAAAAGCCATATTTCCCGCGGATTCCATAGTCAATACAGGGGTGTTTAAAAATGAGGGTTTTGTCCCGGAAAAATTGGACATTTCCGTATTGCCGAATCCTTTTAATCCTTCAATTACGATACTGTTCATGGTGCCAAAAAAGGGAACTTCTGATTTGGTTTCGGTTGAGATATTCAATGCCGCTGGCAGAAAAATAAAGACAATATCAGATCGCATAGTGGAGCCGGGTGACTACCGCGCCGTATGGAATGGGACTGACGACCATAACAAGCCAGTAGGGGCAGGGTCGTATTATATCAAACTGATTTCAGGGCAGACTGTAAAAACATGCAAGGCCTTGTTGGCAAAATAGATCCCAGGGAAATATTGGATAATCGCGAACTATAAGTGTAGCTTTAGCTGATAATTTATTGCCTTCGGGTCTATGTATTTAAAACCCTGTCACCCAGGATGGGGTAGCAAATTATTCACCCAACCCCTTTTTGGGTTGGCCTTTCTTTAAACCATTCCAGCCAGACTCTATCAATGGGTATATGTTTTTGATATAAAAAAAAATTGACCAGGATTTTCTAAAAATATATATAAAAATGTTATCCTTTGCGCAGAAAATATCAAATTTTCTCTTATTTGCAGGCATATTTTATCATGCTATGCCATATGCTTTTTTATATAATTATACAAGGGGAGTCAAATTCTTAGTCGTCCATAAGTCTGCTTAAACAATTAAAATAGTGGGGGGGAGGGGGCTTTTTTTTTAGTGTATTTTTTATTTTTCAGCCTATTTTTAGCCTCAGTTCCGGTATTTGCCGTTTGCGGGGCAGATACCTCAGTGTCATTTCAACTACCAAGTATTCCTGGTCATCTCCTGACCATCGACCAGATTGAATACAAGGGAGCATTCAGGCTACCAACAGGCGGTGTTACCCCCCTCACCTGGCAGTTTGGAGGACAGGGACTTACTTTTTATCCAAAAGGCGATCCCAATGGTCCTGATGATGGCTACCCTGGTTCACTTTTTGGCCTAGGACATGGATATGGATATACTATTTCTGAAATATCCATTCCAGTACCAGTTATTTCAACCACAAAGAACGTGAATGAACTTAACCACGCCCAGACCCTGCAGCCCTTCATTAACGTTAAAAGCGGCTGCGCTGTGAGTGGCGATGTCCCGCCGCTTACCACCCAGCCGCACGCGCTCGGATATCTGCCAAAGCAGGGAGACCAGGATACGGACAAACTTTATTTCAGCGGTTACGGTGATGGGTATGCCCCTACTGAAGAATGGAGCCGGGGCTGGTGCAGCATTGACCTTTCAAACCCAAACCCTGCTGGTATGTGGACCCTGGGTACATATTCAAATTTTGTCGCAGGTAATAGTTATTTCCAGATACCCACGGAATGGGCGAACCAATATTGTCCTGGTAAGGTACTTGCGATTGGCGGTTCTTATGCTTCAACGTGCGGAAGGCTTGGCTGTTTTAAAGGTCCCAGCCTTTTTGCCATTTCCCCATGGACTCAGGGTGGTCCGCCTGCTCCGGGAACGGCTTTGCTATACACAAAACTCCTGGAATATAACGATACGCATCCAATTGATGCGCATGTTCAAGACGCGGACAGTTATGTGGGTGGCGGCTGGGTGGAATATGGCGGAAAGACAGCTGTCATTTTCTTTGGCAAAAAAGACGCGGGAGAGAGTTATTACGGGTATCCTAAAAACGACTCAGGCCATGTGGTGTATGACGGTGATTCTACGTGCAAATGCACTGCAGTGAACTGCGCAGGCGAGACATATTGCTGGAAAACAGAAGGCGCGTGCGGGTCTGGCAGGGGTTGGACTGCGGATTGGCCGCGGGCGTGCATATACCTCTTCGATCCTGATGACATTGCGATGGTGGCGCAGGGAACTATGCAGCCATACGAGCCCAAACCCTATGCGCGGTTTGACTTTACAGACCAGATATTCGATCCTGGATTGCAGAAACGGAGAATCGTCTCCGGTGCAGTCGACAATGAACATGGTCTCTTCTATGCGGCTGAATACCAGGCAGATGGCTATGCACCTATTATTCATGTGTTCAAGGTCAGCGGTAATGTCTCAGTGAACAATAAGGACGGCTCTATTAATAAAAATGTGCGTATTACCGCACGTCCGAATCCATGCAATTCAAGCACCGTGATTACCATCACTGGAATGGGGACAGGACTTTCCTATGTTGATGTTTATTCTGTCAATGGTTCGCGTGTCAACCATGTCCCAATACGCAATGCGCGGCCTGGTTTGGTAACAATGATATGGGACGGGAACAAGCAGCCAAGCGGTATATATATCATAAAAGCTTCCATCGGCGAGTGCATGGTATGTAAACGGCTTATTCTCATGAGATAATGAGCATCGTGGAGAAGGAGACCGCTGTGCGAAAACTATTTTTTCTGGCCATTGCCATCCTGACATTGTTCTTGTCAATTTCCGGATACGTTCCCACTAACGTTACTGTTGTATATCACTCGGGCCAGGTGTTTTTAACATGGGACAAACCATTGTCAGCACTGGCGGACACGGAATACACCATATACTGTAATACATCTCCAATAACGCAGTCCGATCTGATAGCGGCGAATAAAAGGGTTGTTGTCCCGTCTGACCATGCATCCAACCCTATTCTCAATTTTCTCGCAAATGACGTTACTAGCGGATGGCAATCAACGCAGCCGCCGATCGCTATTGTCAGGAACATCATAACCCCGCTCGATCCGTTGTTTTCCGGATGCGCCCAGCAGGTTCCTGACAACAAGAACATGGTTGTTTTAACAACACAGGTAAACGGATCGTATTACTATGCTGTTACCGCAACGACAGGGGGTGTTGAAGATAAGAGCATCACCAGCGGCAATTCAGCAGGCCCTGTTATTGAAATAAAACAAGAACCTGAACCTGTGCTTATATGGCAATCTGAGGCACGGACAGCTCGGATGTATCTGCAATATATGGACATTGAACATCCGATGTTTAATAAAAATCCTCCCCGGGGCATCTATGCCTGGCCATACTGGGTGGGCGTAAAGGATACGTCGGTTTCTCAAAAAGATACGTGTGTCATGGAATTATATCTTATTGGCGGCCATCAAACAATGAACGGTATCGGGGATGGCATAAGTCCGTGGGATATTACGGTAAATAAAATAGATGTCGTTGTAAAGCCTACTGACTGGGACTGCTGGTGGTTTGGATACAGCCAAACTATGGATTTCCAAGACCAGGCGCCCCAAAAGGCGGTCCTTGGTCCTGTAGTCAATTATACACAAGCGCGTGTCATGGACTTTTTAAAATGGATGATTAAGGAATCGCCGTATTATTCTCCGCGCATTGATACAAACCGTATCTTTGTCCTAGGCAATTCAAACGGCGGTTATGGGACACTTACGTTTACGTATAATTACCCCAGCATGTTCGCTTTTTCCATGACAAGCAGCGGGGAGGAGAATCCTGTTCGCTATGTCGTTGACACTGTCGCAAATAAAGGCATTTTAACCGCGTTCTACGGTTGGAGGAGCGAATATCTGGTTGATCATTATTCTATGACAAAAGCCGCTGACATGATCAATATCCCCCACATGCTTAGTATAAACAAAGGAAGCGCCCTTCCATTTGTTTTTATACGGTATGGCGGTCAGGACAGTTATTCAGCATATGCGCGCGGCTATTTCCCGGCGTTTAACGATAGCAGACAGGGCTGGTGCGGCGGTGTTGATGGGTCTGCCGGGCACGATGGCGGCCAGGTGCCTGCATGCCCGCAACTAAGGACCTTGCGCAAGAACAATTCTTATCCCGCATTTTCCAATGCATCGGGCAATGCCGCTTTGCCAATGCCAAATCCCTATAATGCAGCGGATGACTATATGTTCAATACCTACTTCATGTGGAGTACGCCCTATTATCAGGTTGGCGGGTTTAAGAACCAGGTTGATGAAACCAATAGATATGAAATAGTCATAGCGTCAACTGCCGGGGATGTTGTCGCGGATATTACACCGCGGCGTATGCAGCGCTTCGACGTTGTAGCGGGAAAAGAGTATATACTTAAAAATACAGGGGCAAATGATACGAATACGGTATATCAGACCGATACTGTAACAGCGGATCTGGATGGCCTTGTCACGGCTACGGGTTTTCAGGTGAAATCGGGCGATCAAGATATTGGCGGATCGCGTTTGATCATAGTTCCCAAAGACCCCGTAACACACATCGAAAGGTCTTCTGTTGTTCAAGACGGGTTTCTTGCTGTCTCCATTGCCCCCAATCCCTTTAATCCAACAGCTGTTGTGTTAATACAAGACAATAGTCTGGGAGCCCGTAGTAGGACTAGTACGATAAAAATATTTGATATTAGAGGAAAACAGGTGGTTTCCGCAATCGCGGCCTTTACCGGCAACACCTGTACCTATGCATGGAATGCGGGCGCATTACATGCAGGAATGTATCTGATGGAAATAAACGCCGGGAAATATACCGTTATAAAAAAGGCTATTCTGATAAAATAAAATCATTAAAAGGAGGGGGTTATGGTTACAGTATCCGTAAAACTGGTTTTCGTAGCGCTGGCGGTTTTGTCTTCATTTTTAACAGCGGCAACACCTACGGGATTGACCGCTCTGCATAGGGACGGCCAGACTTTTCTTACCTGGAACGATGTTAGCGGTGCAATAGCATACAACATATACCGGTCAACAACAACAACATTATCAAGCACAGACCTTATTCCTTCGCACAAGGTGGCGACGATCGACAGTGGATCATCGTATTATAAATATTGGGCGGAAAAGAATGCCGCTTATTTTGGCGGTCCCTTGGCCGGTGTTCTTGGTTCCGGCCATTTTCGCATTGAGAATTTCGGGGACA